>SAMEA3663105__coassemble_555_pt1 | contig 18484 bp, 11 predicted proteins | sample SAMEA3663105__metabat2_low_PE_034 | metagenome-assembled genome bin SAMEA3663105 (sample SAMEA3663105) | pig gut metagenome | biome: pig gut; feature: pig-associated habitat; material: faeces | place: Denmark | collected 2012
AAATTCGGACTTTGTAGGAGGCTTTTCAATACGGCCTGCATGGGATGCTTACATTTCAACCATACTGCAAAGTTTTATTGCAATGGGTGTAATTAGCGTTGTGTGGGTAGTAATAGGTTTTAGTTTAGCCTTTGGCTCCGACATAGGTGGTGTGTTAGGCAATCCATCCACCTTTTTTATGTTCAAAGGTGTTGGAGCCCATACCGATGCCCTATTAGCCCCCACCATTCCATTGGCACTTTATGCCTTGTTTCAAATGAAATTTGCCATTATCACTCCTTCGCTCATAACAGGTGCCTTTGCTGAGCGCGTAAAGTTTTCAGCCTATTTAGTGTTTATGGTTCTTTTCTGCCTGTTCATTTACTGTCCGTTGGCACACTGTGTGTGGCACCCCGATGGCATATTCCGCCAATGGGGAGTAGTAGACTTTGCTGGTGGCATTGTGGTACATGCCTCATCAGGCATAGCAGCTTTGGCAGGTGCTTTATTTTTAGGCAAGCGCACCCAGAGCCAGCACAACGATGCTCCGGCTAATGTGCCTTACGTTGTGTTGGGAGCAGCCATGTTGTGGTTAGGTTGGTTTGGCTTTAACGCTGGTTCTTCGCTCCACGCTGATTCCGTTGCCGTAAAGGCTTTTCTTAACACTAACACAGCTTGCGCCACAGCCATGCTCACATGGTTATTTTATGATGCCGTGATGGGGCGCAAGGCCTCTGCCGTAGGGGCTGCAGTTGGGGCTGTGGTAGGTTTAGTTGCCATTACCCCGTCAGCAGGATATGTGAGTGTAGGACAAAGCTTTTTCATTTCATTCATCACCACACTTATTTGCAACACGGCTTGCCACTGGAGCGACAATTCGGGCCGTTTAGACGATGCGCTTGACGTGTTTCCTACACATGGCACAGGTGGCATTGTGGGTACTGTGCTAACGGGTGTGTTCATTAACGAGGGGTTGATGGCAGGTAATGCAGAAGGGGTAAAGGTTTTTCTGTTTCACCTATTGGCCGTGATGATTGTTATTGTTTACACTTTCGTTATGAGCATGGTGCTTTATTGGTTAGTTAACAAACTCATTCCGATGCGTGTTAGCCGCGAGAGTGAACGTATAGGTCTTGATGTTAGTCAGCATGGCGAATCATACAACTTTGCCGACCTTGAAGAGGATGAGCTTGACGATGACGGACAACTTAAGTATTAACTAAGTAGCTCAAGCTTCGGATGTAGACATTTGGGGAAGGTAAACAAGAATACTCCATTAACTAAAATTTAGAAATCTCGTTTTTGGTGTTTTCCTTGCTTTTCCTATGTTCCTCCCATCATTTCCGTATCGCTCCCGTATCAATCCCGTATTGTTTCCGTATTGTTTCCGTATTCCGATACGGGATCAATACGGGATCGATACGGGATTGATAGGAGGACGATAGGAGGAGCATAGGAGGAAGATAGGAGGATGAAGCCTCAAAAATTGAATTTTGTTGTGGGGCGAAATTGTGGTTCATTGTAATTGATTATGATTATTTAATAGTTAATAAATATTGTTCTGCAAGGTTTTTGCCATCCATCGCGGTGTCGTTTTGACGTTGCAAAGATAGTTAGATGTATCTTTTTTTGCAAATCCGTTCAAAGGCATTCTAAAACTGTTCAATTCTCATTCAAGTTTCGTTCAAAAAAATAGGTTTGAAACGGGTAAATTAGAACAAAGTACACCATTCACTTATTATGTCGAAGTATGTTTTTGCGCTAAGCCCCCACTCCGACATAACACCTACGTAGCGTATATTGCAGTACACCCTTATAGAGCTTGCTCCGTGCAAAAAACGGAGGGTGCAAAGATCTAAAATCAAAACTTATATTACTTACCCGTTGGCGGAAATTTAGGTTAACGGGTTAACAAGTTGACAGGTTAACAAGTAAGTATGCTTTACACCACTTATTATGTTAAAGCAGAATGACAGGAAACTTAAAAAGCTTGACAAACTTACTTGTTAACCCGTTAACTTGTCAACTTGTTTACCCATTAACCTGAAATTCCGCCAACGGGTAGACATTAAGAACAACCACCTAAAAAACATTAGACGACACACATTAGTAAAGGCCAATACGGCCCTAAGAGCACTTTGTACATCATTTATCGAACATAAAAAAAAGAAGCCGACAACACCCCCTAAAATGGCTTAGAGGGCAAATAAAAGGCCTTAACGGCTATGTTGCACCCCATAAATGCAGTTTTTACCCCATAAAAAACATGGCCATTAAAAAAGAATGTAGTAACTTTGCTCTTTAGAAAATATACATTTCAAAAATCAATGATAACAGACGACGACAGAATTATCAAAGTCAACATTGAGGAGGAAATGAAATCCTCATACATTGACTATTCTATGTCGGTGATCGTGTCGCGCGCACTCCCTGATGTGCGTGATGGTTTTAAACCCGTTCACCGCCGTATTCTTTATGACATGATGGAATTAGGCATCACCCATAACAAGCCGACTCGTAAGTCGGCACGTGTAGTGGGTGATGTGCTCGGTAAGTACCACCCACACGGTGATAGTTCGGTATATGGAGCTTTGGTGCGTTTGGCACAACCATGGAATATGCGTTACACCTTGGTCGAAGGTCAAGGAAACTTTGGTTCAATGGATGGTGACTCGGCAGCAGCTATGCGTTATACTGAAGCACGCCTCTCGCCCGTAGGCGAGGCTATGATGCAAGACATTGAGAAGGAAACGGTTGACATGGACCGTAACTTTGATAACACGCGCGACGAACCCAGCGTAATGCCTACACGCATCCCCAACTTTTTGGTGAATGGTGCGAGTGGTATTGCCGTAGGTATGGCAACTAACGTTCCTACACACAACTTGGGCGAGGTAATTGATGGCTGCGTGGCTTACATTGACAACCCCGACATTACCATCGAAGAGTTGATGCACTACATTAAAGCGCCCGACTTCCCTACGGGTGGCTACATTATGGGCATGCAAGGGGTACGTAGTGCTTACGAAACAGGACGCGGACGCATTATTATGCGTGCCAAAACTGACATTGAGAGTGGCCCACAGCATGACACCATTGTTGTGTCGGAACTGCCCTACGGACTCAACAAGGAGGAACTTGTAAAGTTTATAGGACAGTTGGCTGCTGATAAGCGTATTGATGGCATATCAAACGTAAACGATGAGAGTGATAAGGATGGTATGCGCATTGTGATTGACGTGAAACGTGACTTCAATGCCAATGTGGTGCTCAACAAGCTATTCAAGATGACGGCTTTGCAAACATCGTTTGCTGTAAACTGCATTGCATTGGTTCACGACCACGCTCACAAAGCTGGACGTCCACAACTGCTCACACTGAAAGATTGCATCAAATACTTTATAGAGCATCGCCACGATGTGGTTATTCGCCGCACACAATATGACTTACGCAAAGCTCAAGAGCGTGCTCACATACTTGAAGGCTTAATTATTGCCTCGGATAACATTGACGAGGTGGTACGCTTAATTCGTGCTTCAAAAAATCCACAAGAGGCTATTGAAGCTTTGAAGTCTCGCTTCGGACTTGACGATGTACAAGCCAAAGCTATTGTTGACATGCGCTTGGCTCAACTCACCAACATTCAGCAAGAAAAGTTGCATGAGGAGTATAGCGAGATTGAAAAGCGCATTGCCTATTATGAGCAAATTTTGAGCGATGATGAACTTTGCCGCAAGGTGATGAAGGATGAACTCATTGAGGTGAAGGAAAAGTTTGCCGATGAGCGACGCACTGAAATCTGCTTATCATCAACTGAATTCAACCCTGAGGACTTTTATGCTGACGATGAAGTAGTTATCACCATTTCGCACTTAGGATATATCAAACGCACTCCTCTTAACGAGTTCCGCGCACAAGGTCGTGGCGGCGTTGGCTCAAAGGGCGGAAGCACACGCGATAGCGACTTTATTGAGTACATTTACCATGCCACCATGCACAACACGATGCTCTTCTTTACAGCAAAGGGACGTTGCTACTGGCTCAAGGTGTATGACTTGCCCGAAGGTGCTAAGAATGCCAAAGGACGCGCTATACAAAACATGCTCAACATTGAGCCTGATGATAGCATTAATGCTTGCTTGCACATTCGCAAACTGGCCGATGCCGACTTCTGCCAAAGTCACTATGTAATGTTCTGCACCAAGCAAGGCATTATCAAAAAAACTTGCTTGACTGAATACTCTCGCCCACGCACTAATGGTGTGAACGCAATCAACATTCGCGAAGATGACAAGGTGGTAAGCGTTGTACTGACCAATGGTTCAGACGAAATTATTATTGCCAACCGCAATGGTCGCGCCATACACTTTAACGAAGACGCCGTACGTGCCATGGGCCGTACTGCTACGGGTGTGCGTGGCATCAGACTTGACGAAGATGACCCCACTGACGAGGTTATTGGCATGATTTGTGTGAATGACCCCGAAAAGGAGACAGTGCTGGTAGTAAGCGAAAAGGGTAAGGGCAAGCGCTCGGCCGTAAGCGACTACCGCGTAACTAATCGTGGTGGTAAGGGTGTGAAGACGCTTAACATTACTGAGGACACGGGTAAAGTGGTGGCTATTAAGGCTGTTACTGAGAACGAGGACTTGATGATTATTAATAAGAGTGGCATTACCATACGTTTGCGCATTAGCGATGTGAGCGTGTTAGGACGTGCTACGCAGGGCAACCGATTAATTGACCTCAAGAAGCGTAATGATGTCATTTCAAGCGTGTGCCTTGTTCCGACTGAAGAGGAGGAGCCAAATGCTGACTCTGAAACGGCCGAAGCGAACGAGGTGGCTGAGCAGGCTACTACTAATGCTACAAGTGATTCAGCTGAAGCTACCACTACTACACCAGCTGAAGGCAATGACTACAACAATGCCGACTTTGGTGGGCTCTTTAGCAGTCAAAACAATAGCGACAACAACGAATAAGTTGACTGAGGGAGTATGTATTTTACAATAGGTGTAAAAAAATTGTGCATTTTAAGAGGTGTCCTGTTATAAAAATAGAGCGCATACGCACATTCTTTGAACATCTAAGTAGGTGTTTAAAATTAGTTTATATAATAATGTTTAGAATTAGTCGATATGCCTTGGCGCACTCTTTCGCCCATAAACATAGGTTTCATCGGTCACGTAGCCCGCTACGCTCCCTCTTCAACCTCTGTTTCTGAACGAAATACTGCACCAATTCATATCAACTAATTTTAAACACCTACTTAAAATTAAAAAGGGGTTAGGCATGTATGACAAAACCCATGCCTACTCCCTTGACTCTCGCTCATATAAATCAAAAAAAACCGTTGGCGGAATTTCAGGTTAACGGGTAAACAAGTTGACAAGTTAACAAGTAAGTATGCTTTACACCACTTATTATGTTAAAGTCAGAATGACAAGAAACTTAAAAAGCTTGGCAAACTTACCTGTTAACCCGTTAACTTGTCAACTTGTTTACTAATTCCGCCAACGCGTAAAAAAAACAATCTTTTAACCAAAACAACATCAAATGAAAAAGTTAATTCTATGCTTGGCCGTTATGTTAGGTGGCATGGGAACGGCTTCAGCACAGTCAGACCAGGGCATTGGCTCATACAAAGCCAACGATATGGTAAGACGTGCCGACAACCTAATGGGCCAACGCTCACAAGAGGGTTATGAACAAGCACAACAGCTATTAAAGGACGCTGAAGTGCAACTGAACACCGAAATTGAAAAAGCTAAGGCTGATGGCAAGAACGAGAAGTTAGCCTTGCTCTACCTGCAGAATGCAACTTTGCAGAACAAACTGATGACACCTATCATCAACAATGCCTCAAATGGTCTGCCATTTGACACTTTGGCCTTTTGCAAGTATGTTGACAACATTGTCAACTCATTTAACCAAGCTGCCACTTACAACACCATGCCTAATGCTAAGGGCAAGGTAAAGGAGAATGCTATTGTCAGCTTGCGCACTAAGTTGGGCATCACGTCTATGCTCTCTTACTACTACAATTGTGGCGCCTTTATGGATGCTATGGGTAAAAAGCAAGAAAGTGTAAACTTCTTCCAAAAGTACGTTGACCTGCCTGCTAACACACCTGTATTTACCAAGGCAGAGGCTGACTCTATTTACAAAGCTCAAGCTAAAATTTATAGCACAGCACGCTTTAACTTGGCTCTGCAAAACTTCTACCTCAAAAATTGGGATAAGGCTATTGAATGCTGCGATGCTGCTCTCAAAGACACCATTGGCACACACGACCTTTACTTGATAAAGATCAATGCTTATGGTGAAAAGAAGGACTCTGTTAACTGGCAAAAGGCTATTATTGAAGCTTACAACAGAACGGGTAAGGAAAGCTTCATGCAGAACCTTATTTACTACTACGTTCAAAGCAACAAGGTGGCTGAAGCTACTGAAATGGCTAACAAGTTAGTTACTGACGACCCCAATAGCAAATTGGCTTGGTTCATGAAGGGTGCTATTGAACTGAATGTGAAGAAGGACTACAAGTCGGCTATTGAAAGCTGTGACAAGGCACTGGCCATTGACCCTAACTATAAGGATGCTCTCTTTAACAAGGGTACGGCTTACATCAACGACATCTATGACCAAACACATGGTGGCAAAAAGTTCCAATATATCGGTACAAATCGCCGCATTACGGGTAAAGCCTCGGATGGTTCATACAAAAAGAACAAGGCCATCTACGACAAAGAGGTAGCTTACGTAAAGGGCTACTACGAAAATGCATTAAAGTGCATGGAACGTGTACGCGAATTGGCTCCCGAGGATGCTAAGCGTTGGGCTCCATCATTACAGATGGTGTATAGCGCACTCGGCCAAAAGGACAAGGCCAAAGAAATGGATGAACTGCTTGACGCTGCCAACCATAGCGGCAAATAAGCTATACACATAAAAGGGTTACTCAAGTTTTAGATGGGAGTCGGAAAAAATGGGGGCGAGCTACATTACTTGTTGCTATGACAAGGGCTGTTGCCCATGGTTCTCTCGGCTTTTTCTGAAACTTCAGTAACCCTATTGCTTCACAAAAATAGGGCGTTCTGTTAATTATGATGTGACGCTTTCAATAGCATACAAATTGCACATCAGAATAATTCATTCTTTTTTCAGAATTTACAGTACGCCTCATTTATTGTTATACTCTCACTAAGCCTACTGGCTACTCGCTACACCTCAACCTATCAACTGACAATTTTTTAAGTACGACATTACCTACTTAGGAATTGACTAAACTGACTATATAATGAAATCGCTTCTTTTATCATTTCTGCTTTTATGTGTGCTGCCTTGTTCGGCACAAAAGGCTTTTAAACCCGTTACTACGGCTTTAAAGGCTAAGAATTATAAGGAGGCTATTCAGCAAATTAACAAACTGCGCGCTGACTCAACCTACTGCAATAATGCTAAATTATGCATTTACAGCATTGAGGCTAACAGTGGGCTTAACGATGCGCAGAACATGAAAATTTACCTAAAGCAAAGTTACGACACACTTGCTTTTTTCTCAACTACACGCGACATTATTAGCGAAGCGGTTCGGCTCGACTCAATTGAGCGAATGCTACAACTTACGGAGAATAAAAAACCTAAGCAGACACACTACGTGCGCGAACAGTTGCAAAAGTATTTTCCTAACATGAATGCAGCTGCACGCTACTTTTACAAAATAAGAAACTACAGCGAGGCTATGCGCTACTTGCGCACATGTCTTGAACTTCCACATACTACATTGGGGCAGGCTGCTCAATTGTCAACCCAAGCTGATGCCATGAATGCTGTGCGTTACATGACCAGTGCTTATAGCACCAAGCAATATGGCGAAGTGTTGCGCTACGACTCATTGGCTCTGAGCGTGACACATGTGCGTGCCGACATGATGAAAACGTTGGCATTAACAGCCAATGCCATGAAGGATTCTGCTGCCTACCACGCACGCTTGGCCGATGGCTGGAGGGAGTATCCACACGATGCTTTCTTCTTTACACGATTAGCCGACTTTTATAATCATAGTCTACAATATAAGCAAACGTTGCATTTGGCACAGCAACAGCTCTCTATTGACTCTACTTTCACATCGGCTTACATGGCACGTTGTGTGGCTTTTTACAATTTAGAGCTGTTTGATAGTTGCATAGTGAATGCAGAGCATGCTTTGGCATGTGACTCTACCTTTGCCGAAGCTCATTACTACATTGGAGCTGCTTACATTAACTTAATTGCTCGCATCAGCATGCCCGACAACTTGGGCACACGCGCCTACCGCAAGGCTTTGGCTGAGCAACAACGCCTTTACCTGTTAGCTGAACCTGAGTTGGAGACTTATCGACGCATGGCTCCACAAGCTAAGCAGCAATGGGCTCCCCTACTCTACAAGGTTTACTTGGCTCTGAACCGTGGTAAAAAGTTTGCTGAAATTGAAGCTCTTATGCAATAAATAACATTATTGGTTAACGGGGTAACAAGTTCACAGTTTAACAAGTCAGAATGCAAAGAAGCTAAAGAACTTGGTTAACTTGCCCGTTCACCCGCCAACCAGTGAACTACGCCAACGCGTATAAATAATATATATGTATATTATGAACAACTTTATTACGACGCAACTCCTTTCGGATGTCGATTGGAATCAATATATTAAACAGCCCAATAACTTTAAAGCTAACACGAGTAAACTTTCGTGTGCTGCACAACTACGTCCGCTCATCATTAAAGGCATGAAGGATGAAAGTGCTGAGGTTCAGCGCATTATTAACAATACGGATGCACCTAACTTTGACAACACCATTGTGGCTTTGTCAAATAGTGGTGAATTGCTTGAACGCGCCACTACCATTATGTATAACTTGTTGAGTGCTGAAACTGACGACGAGCTTGATGAGTTGGCTAACGAAATGGCTCCCCAACTATCAGAACACAGCAACAACATTATGCTGGATGCTCAACTCTTTAAACGTGTCAAAACGGTCTACGAAAACGAACGTGAACAGCTTGAGGGGGAAGACCGCATGTTGCTGGACAAAACTTATGAGGGGTTTGAACGCTCAGGAGCGACGCTGGATGATGAGGATAAAGCTACCTTTCGCAACATTACAAGTGAGCTGTCAGCTTGCACGCTTAAGTTTTCACAAAACTTGCTGAAAGAAACGAACAACTTTGAGTTGCACATTACAGACGAGGCCGACTTACAAGGCTTGCCCGATATGCATCGACAAGCTGCACAACATGAGGCTCAAACACGCGGCAAAGATGGATGGGTGTTTACGCTACATGCACCCAGCTATGGCCCGTTTATGATGTATGCTGGCAACCGCGCTCTACGTGAAAAGATGTATCGCGCCTATAACAGCCGATGCACACACAACAATGAGCTGAACAACTTTGAGGTGGTGAAGCGTATTGTTAACCTACGTCGACAGGTTGCACAGTTGTTGGGCTATAACAATTATGCTGACTATGCACTACGCCGACGCATGGCGCAAAACGCAGATCGTGTGTATGACTTGCTAAACAGCCTTATTGATAGTTACTTGCCTAAAGCACAACATGAGGTGGCCGAAGTGGAGCAAAAGGCGCGTCAGACGGAGGGGGATGACTTTAAATTGCAGCCTTGGGACTTTGCTTATTATAGTCAAAAACTGAAGCAAGAACTTTATGACTATGACCCTGACATGTTGCGCCCTTACTTTGAACTTTCGCAAGTGCAAAAGGGGGTTCTCGGCTTGGCAACACGCCTTTATGGAATTACGTTTAAGGAGAACAAACATATGCCGGTGTATCAAAAGGATGTGGTGGCTTATGATGTATTTGATAAGGATGGTAGTTACTTGGCGCTATTGTTAGTTGACTTCTTCCCTCGCGAGAGTAAAAAAGGCGGGGCTTGGATGACGAACTATCGTGAGGAACATTGTGATGCTCCTACTCCAACCCCTGTTACGACTCAAAATTCGCTACGCCCCGTGGTGAGCGTCACCACTAACTTTACAAAGCCTACGGCTCACACACCCGCTCTGCTCACGTTAGGCGAGGTGGAAACCTTTTTGCACGAATTTGGACATGCTCTACATGGCATATTTGCTATGACGCATTATGCTGCTTTAAGCGGAACAAATGTATTTTGGGATTTTGTTGAACTCCCTTCACAATTTATGGAGAACTATGCAACAGAACCAGAATTTTTGGCTACATTTGCCCGACACTACCAAACGGGCGAGCCTTTGCCACAAAGTTATATTGACCGCATTCGAAAGTGCCGTAATTTCCAAGCAGCTTATGCTTGTATGCGTCAGGTTTCATTCGGATTGCTTGACATGGCTTACTACACACTTTCACAACCCTTTGAACAGGATGTTAAAGTGTTTGAGGACGAAGCTTGGAAACGTGTACAGTTGCTCCCAGCTATTGCTACTTCGTGCATGACCGTACAATTCAGCCACATCATGGCGGGGGGCTATGCTGCAGGTTACTATAGTTATAAATGGGCTGAGGTGTTGGATGCTGATGCCTTCGCTCTATTTAAGCAAAAGGGCATTTTTAACCCTGAGGTAGCTGAAAGCTTCAGAAGTAATGTGCTATCAAAAGGGGGAACTGATGACCCTATGACGCTCTACACACGCTTTCGCGGACAGGCACCCACTATTGATGCCTTGTTGCAACGTGATGGCATAACGAAATGATAATTACTCGTTGACGAAATTTTTAGTTGACGGGTTGACGGGGTAATAGGTGAGTATGCGCTGTACACTACACCTACTATGTTAAAGTGTGAATGGTAAGATAGCCAAGAACTTGGCAAACTTACCTATTGACCCGTTAAATTTGTCAACTTGTTTACAATTTCTGCCACCACGTATATCTATATTATAAAGTAAATTGTCCTTTCTCTTCTTTTATATTTCTATGACTAAAGCTGAATTACTGGACAGACGCTACTTGCGAATGGCACGCACTTGGGCTGAAAACTCTTACTGCACACGTCGACAAGTAGGTGCGCTGATTGTTAAAGATAAAATGATTATTAGTGATGGCTATAATGGCACTCCATCAGGATTCCCTAACATTTGTGAGGGTAGCAATGGCTTAACATTGCCCTATGTGTTGCATGCCGAAGCAAATGCCATTACTAAAATAGCACGTTCAGGTAACAACTCTGATGGTGCTACGCTCTATGTAACCGATGCACCTTGCATTGAATGTGCTAAACTGATTATACAAGCTGGCATAAAACGTGTGGTTTATGCCCGTAGCTATAGACTTACTGATGGTATTGACTTGTTAGCTGAAGCTGGCATCGAGGTGGAACACATCGAAGATGTTGACCAACCTAATGAACAATAAACAACATAATGATTAAACATAATAAAAATCGCTTTGTTCCCCTGTTAGTGTCAGCAGGCATGGTGGTTGGTATTTTGCTCGGTAGCTTCTTTGCCAATCACTTTTCAGGAAACCGACTGAGCATTATTAACAACTCAAGCAATAAAATTATTGACTTGTTTCACCTTATCGATGACCAATACGTTGACACCGTAAATATTCCTGAATTGGTGGAAAAAGCCATGCCACAAATATTGAAGGAGCTTGACCCCCACTCTACCTACATTTCAGCAACTAAAGTGGAAGAGTCTATGCAGGACTTAAAGGGTAGTTTCTCAGGCATTGGTGTGCAATTCACTCTTTACAAAGATACTATCCGAGTGGTAAAGGTGGTAAAAGGTGGTCCTTCAGAGAGTGTGGGCATACAAGCAGGCGACCGTATTGTGAACATTGATGGTAAGCCATATGTGGGCGACACCATTAGCAACGATGGAACAATGGCACGCCTTAAAGGGCCTAAAGGCTCTGTAGCTAAACTCGGCATTAAGCGCGCAGGACAAAAACAACTCTTGACATTTAGTATTACACGTGGCGATGTGCCTATAAAAACGGTTGACGCAGCTTATATGGCGGCACCTGGAACGGGTTACATTCGCGTTACAAGTTTTGGTGACACTACTTATGCTGAGTTTATTGCTGCTCTCACTAAGTTGCAAACCCAAGGCTTTAGCAAATTGATTCTTGACTTGCGTGGCAACCCTGGCGGCTACATGGAAACGGCTGTGCAAATGGCCAACGAATTCTTACCCAAGAACTCGCTTATTGTTTACACCGAAGGGCGTAAATCTCCTCGCAAAGAATACCGCACAGACGGACGTGGTGCTTACCAAAATCTGCCTTTAGTGGTTTTGGTTGACGAAACTTCGGCCTCGGCAAGCGAAATCTTTGCAGGGGCTATTCAAGATAATGATCGTGGCACAATTATCGGACGCCGCTCATTTGGAAAGGGATTGGTACAGGTGCCTATCGAATTTCCTGATGGCTCTATGTTACGACTGACCACGGCTCGCTATTATACGCCTTCAGGCCGTTGTGTGCAAAAGCCTTACAAGCCTGGCGACGAAGAGGATTATGAAGCCGACCTATTGCTACGTGCTGAACATGGTGAGTACTTTTCAGCTGACAGCATTCGTACATCGGGCGAAAAGTATAAAACTCGCTTAGGACGCGTTGTTTATGGAGGTGGTGGCATCGTTCCCGACATCTTTATTCCACGTGACACGTTGGGCATGACCTCATACTTTAAAGAGGCTTATTTGGGCGGACTACTCTTTCAATATGCCTACGACTTTGTAGACCTTCATCGCAACGACTTGACTCAATGTAATGATATGGCTTCGGTGGCCGCCTATGTGAAAAAAAGTAACTTGATTGAAGGCTTTGCTGCTTATGCCGAAAAAGCAGGATTGAAACGTCGCAACTTGATGATTCAACGCTCACACAAGTTGCTGACCACTTATATCACTTCAGCCATTATCAGCGATTTGCTTGATGATAGCGAAGCGGCTCAATATGCTAACCTTACGGACAAAGCGGTGTTGCGAGCTGTGGCTATATTGGCTGCTAACCAATCAATTCCCGCCATTCAAACAACGACTAAGGGTAAGTCACAAGCCTTCAATAGCCTTAACTGGGATGTGCAATGGAAACTGAGTCCTTCAGCCACTTGTGCTTTGCTCACAGGACGCAGCTTTGGCCTCCCGCTATTTTTGCCAAACACTATGCCTATTGCCCATACAAGCAATTGGCATGTGAACTATAATGAGGTTCTTGCCTTATGTTATCGAAAACTGACCTTCGTGCGCTCATAAAGCAAAGGGGACACGAGCTGACTGCAGAGCAAAGGGCTAAGCAGTCAGCCACTATACTCAACAGGTTGAGCCATCACCCCATGTTTGTTCAAGCACACACTATTTTGATGTTCTATTCTTTGCCTGATGAGGTTGACACGCATGCCTTTGTTAGGCATTGGAGTTGTTGCAAACAATTGTTGCTGCCTGTGGTGGTGGACGACGAAAGGCTTGAACTACGCCCTTATACCTCAGCTAACGAAATAAGGACTGGGGCTTATAACATAGGCGAGCCTACTTCGTCAACCTTTCATCATCTTGAGCAAATTGACTTAATCATTGTGCCAGGAGTTGCTTTCGATGCACAAGGTCATCGCTTAGGACGTGGCAAGGGGTATTATGACCGACTACTCATCCTGCCTCAACTAAAGCACACTTATAAAATAGGCATTTGCCTGCCTCACCAGTTCATGACCAATGTGCCAACTAATGCACATGATGTAGTAATGAACGAAGTGATGGCATAACACTTTTATTATGTTTAACCACTAACCAATCTATTAAGATGACACTCGACATATTAATCTGTTCTCTTAACAAAGGCATAGTACGTGTGCAAGACGTGCTGCTGCCCCCCCAGGAAAACGTTCAATACATTGTTTCATATCAATACACCGACGAGCGTTATCTTGACCTCATACCCAAAGCTTTGGGCACACGTTCTGACGTGTCAATTTATACTTATAAGAGCAAAGGACTATCAGCTAACCGCAACTTAGCACTTGACAAGGCTACATCGGACATTATTATGTATGCCGACGATGATGCTCACTTGCTACTTAATACGCCTCAAACTGTTTTAAAACACTTTGAGGAAAATAAGGATTTAGACGTAGCTTTTTTCTGTGCCACTACTTACACAAGCAAGCCCTTGAAAAACTACCCTACCGAGGACTTTGAAGTTTTGGCTATGCCCACACAATACACCATATCGGCTCTTGAAATGGCTTGTCGACGCAAAAGTATACAAGGGCGCATTCGCTTTGACGAACGATTTGGGTTAGGCACACAGTTCTTGACCTGCGGTGAGGAAGAAGTGTGGTTAGAAGATGCCTTACGCATGCACCTAAAAATGCATTACTATCCTGAAAAGATTGTTGAAACAAGCACAATGCTTAAGAAGTCGATGATTTATGTTGACGCTGGAGTGCAACGAAGCAATGGAGCTATCAGCTACTACAAATACGGAGGACGTGCATGGTGGCAGTGCTTCTGCTTTGCTCTGAAAAGTGCAAAAAAGGGCTATTGCCACTTTATGCCTATGATGCAACACCTAATGGAAGGCATTCGATACATGAAGCGCACAGGCAAATAACCACAAAACTATTAACTTTAGCATATATAAGGGGACGCTACCTAAAGAGGACTGCGCCCCCTTATTTATGTAACAAAACGCCTGTTTTCATACACATCAGATAGCAAAATTAATAGTTATATTAAAAACAATGCTAAAGTTAAGCAAAAAATGGCACGATTATTTGCACTCTCATAGTAAACACCCTACCTTTGCAAACGTAAAACAGAAACAAACACTAAACAGGTTACTAAACTTAGTATTAGTCCATCAAAATTCCTCCTGTGAAGGAGCAAGGTAAAAGATATATTTTAGGTTAACAAGAATAGGTAAAAGATTTAGGTAAGAAAGATTTGTAGAAAGGTAACTGTTAGATGGATGGCTCAAACGAGCCGGTGGGCGTGGCAAAATTGTGCCTCGCGCCACTTAAAAGATGGAAAGGGCGGAAGCCCTTTTTTTTATTTCCCCACCTTAGGTTTCATTGCATTATATAAACCTCACCCAACAACAACAATTCATAACAATAGGGCTTATCACCCTTTCTAAGGGTGATTCTAATTATTGACTTCGATTAACCGCACCTTTCTAATCAGCGCAAGCCCCCTAACTTTGTTATCACGAATGCGTTTATTAAAAAATAAAAGCACTACCTTTGCAACATAAATCACCAATTCACTCAAAACACTCCATACATGGCTAAGAAACTAAAACGAATCTGCTTAAACCTGATACACAAAAAATATCTGTGGACAATTCTTTTCTTTATTGTAGTGGTAGGATTTGTTGACCCCAATAGCTTTTGGCATCGTTACGAAATGCACCAACAAAACGAGCAATTGCGCGATGAAATAAAAACGTATGAAGAACGTTACCAAGCCGACTCTCGCGAACTAAATGAATTGGAACACAACCCCGAAGCTGTAGAACGCGTTGCACGTGTTAACCTATACATGAAAACAGCTAACGAAGATGTATATGTAATTGAAAACGAATCAGACGACAACAATTAATGAAACAGGCTTTATTAAACATAGGAGGCATACTATTGGTTATCGGGGCTATACTCCCATTGTTCATGCCCAACATTGCCCCATATGTGTTCACCATAGGGGCACTCATGTTTGCACCTTGTCAAATGCTTGACCACTACGAAGGACGTAACCTGATTATACGCCGACTACGTAGACAACAAATAGTGGGAGCTCTTTTGCTCATTGTTACTGCCATTATGATGATGATGGCACAATGGCAAATTCATCCCTTTAGAGGGGGGGAATGGAAAATTGCTATGTGCATTGCTGTGTTTATTGAAATGTACACCATCTTCCGTATTGACACCGAAATGAAAAAAGAGAAATAACGAACCTAAGCTATACGTTATAAAAAGGAGAACAAACTCTGTTGAGTGGGTTCTACTTTTTATTTTTTATATCGCACAAACCTCTATTTTGAAAACTCTGCTTTACAACATATAAAGATTATTTGGTGCATTCAAAAATAAAGCGTAATTTGCGGCCGAAAAACGAGGAAACACTTCGTTAATGCATTACGTACAAGGCTTTTACACCTTTTATATATATATAGGTAAATAAGCAACACTAATGCAGAAGTTTCACCTAAATCAAGTATAATACAACCATGAAAGTCTACAATTCGCACGAGATTAAAAACATTGCGCTCCTTGGCAATGACGGCTCAGGTAAGACCACGCTCACTGAAGCCTTGCTTTTTGAAAGTGGTCAAATCAAGCGTCGTGGACGGATAACGGCAAAAAATACGGTGTCGGACTATTTTCCAGTTGAGCAGGACTATGGTTATTCCGTTTTCTCTACTGTATTCCACACCGAGTGGAAAGGTAAAAAGTTGAACATCATTGACTGCCCAGGGTCAGACGACTTTGTAGGAGCAGCCCTTACAGCTCTTAATGTAACAGACACGGCTATGTTGCTTATCAATGGGCAGTTTGGACCTGAAGTGGGCACACAGAATCACTTCCGTTACACCGAAAAACTGCACAAACCTGTCATTTTCCTTGTTAACCAGCTTGACACGGATGGTTGCGACTATGATGTTGTAGTTGAAGACTTACAAAACATTTATGGCAACAAAGTAGTACCCGTTCAGTACCCCGTTAAAACTGGTGCAGACTTTAATTCACTCATTGATGTCATCTTGATGAAAAAACTCACCTGGGGGCCTGATGGTGGTGAACCTACCCTTGAGGACATTCCAGCTGACGAAAAAGACAAAGCTGAAGCTATGCACAAGGCATTGGTGGAAGCTGCTGCCGAAAACGACGAAGGGCTTATGGAAAAGTTCTTCGATACCGAACACCTTACTGAAGACGAAATGCGTGAAGGCATTCGTAAAGGCATGGTTACACGCAGCATTTTCCCCGTGTTCTGCGTTTGTGCTTCAAAGAACATGGGTGTAGGCCGACTCATGGAGTTCCTTGGCAATGTTGTGCCTTTTGTAGACGAAATGCCTGCCGTACATAATACGCGCGGTGAAGAGGTTAAGCCCGACCCTGCTGGTCCTACCTCTATATACTTCTTTAAAACAGGTGTTGAACCTCACATTGGCGAGGTACAATATTTTAAAGTGATGAGTGGCACTGTGCACGAAGGTGATGACCTAACTAATGCCGACCGTGGTTCAAAAGAACGTATGGCACAATTGTTTGTATGTTCTGGTGCAAGCCGTGAAAAGGTGGAAGAACTGCAAGCTGGCGACATTGGCTGTACTGTTAAGCTGAAGGATGTGCGCACCGGCAACACTTTAAATGCCAAAGACTGCGAAAATCGCTTCAACTTTATCAAGTATCCCAACCCTAAATATACGCGTGCCATTAAAGCAGCTAACGAAGCTGATACTGAAAAGATGATGGCTGCCTTGAATCGCATGCGACAAGAAGACCCAACTTGGGAGGTGGAACAAAGCAAAGAGCTACGCCAAATTCTTGTACACGGACAAGGTGAGTTCCACCTTCGTACCTTAAAATGGCGTCTGGAGAATCTTGACAAAATACCAGTTGAATTTTACGAGCCACGTATACCCTATCGCGAAACCATTACAAAGGCTGCTCGTGCAGACTACCGTCATAAGAAACAAAGCGGTGGTGCAGGCCAGTTTGGTGAAGTTCACCTTGTTATTGAACCTTATAGTGATGGCATGCCAGATCCTACTGTATACAAGTTGGGAGGCCAGGAAATTAGAGTTACGATTAAAGGCAAAGAAGAAATTCCACTTGAATGGGGTGGCAAACTTGTATTTATTAACTCTGTGGTAGGTGGTGCTATTGATGCTCGCTTTATGCCTGCCATTCTGAAAGGCATCATGAGCCGCATGGAGCAAGGACCGCTTACGGGCAGTTATGCTCGCGATGTACGCGTAGTGGTTTACGATGGCAAAATGCACCCTGTTGACTCTAACGAGCTTTCATTTATGTTGGCAGGTCGCAACGCTTTCAGCCAAGCATTTAAAGATGCTGGACCTAAAATTTTGGAACCCATTTATGATGTTGAGGTATTTGTTCCTGCCGATAAAATGGGTGATGTTATGAGCGACCTACAAGGCCGTCGTGGCCTCATAGTTGGCATGAGTAGTGAAAATGGCTATGAAAAGTTGCAAGCCAAGGTTCCCTTAAAGGAAATGTCAAACTATGCCACTTCACTCAGTTCGCTCACAGGTGGACGTGCATCATTCATCATGAAGTTTGCAAGTTATGAACTTGTGCCTGGTGACTTACAAAAGAAACTGATTGAAGAACATGAGGAAGAAATGCAAAAGCTGTAACACCCAATACACTTAGGGTTCAGTTTGCAAATGAACATACATAATCCTATGGCATACCCGTTGGCGGAATTTTAGGTTAACGGGGTAACAAGTTGACAGGTTAACAAGTAAGTATGCTTTACACCACTTATTATGTTAA
>SAMEA3663105__coassemble_556_pt1 | contig 18454 bp, 15 predicted proteins | sample SAMEA3663105__metabat2_low_PE_034 | metagenome-assembled genome bin SAMEA3663105 (sample SAMEA3663105) | pig gut metagenome | biome: pig gut; feature: pig-associated habitat; material: faeces | place: Denmark | collected 2012
TCAAGCAAGCTTGATTGCATTCGCCTTGCACGATGATTCAGGCCGCACTTGCTATGTCTGACATACTCCATAACTGATGAGTTTAATACCTACGAAAAGAGAGCATAGTACTCATTAGCACTTGAGCATAGTACTCATTGGCACTTGAGTATAGTACTCATTGGCACTTGAGTATAGTACTCATTGGCACTTGAGTATAGTACTCATTGGCACTTGAGTATAGTACTCATTGGCACTTGAGTATAGTACTACTTTTTCTGTAACTTAGTTGACCATATAAAAGTTGTTCTTGGAAGGACCACTTTTTCAATTAAACTCTTTCTTAGAAGTCTCATTAACGGATAATTAATCTTCAATTAATGAGCATTAATGCTTATCGGATTCAACATAAATGACCATGATGTTACTTTAATGGGTAAATATATCGAATGGCCCCCCAAATAGGAACCACCGTATGCGGAACCGCATGTATGGTGGTGTGAGAGATCAGTAAACATGAAAGTAGGAGATAAACACCTATGATTAGTGTTTACCTCCTACTCTATTTTGCCTTTAGTTGATAAGTTATTTTACCACCAAAGCACGATCAATAATATCTGCAAGAGCTGCATAGTGAGCCTCTGCATGTGCTTTATGACATAAACTCTGTAGACGTCGTAACTGTTCCAGAACAACTGCCGATGTTTCGCTACTACGATTGTTAGTGTAATAGTTGGTCAAACCATTAATCACCTCACGTTGAAGAGCAGCTCTGTATGATGAAGGTTTTTTGCCGTTTACGGCCTCGCTAAACACTTTATTTACAAGTGTTGGCAAATAATCAGATACGGGATAAGTGGTAGTAAGCCTATTCAATAACGAACCAGACACCATATTGCTTACAACACGACGACCTATATTGTTAAGATAGGCTTGTGCATCGGGATACAAACGATTTATGTAGTCGGTAGAGATAAGCCATCGTGGTTCAGTTAGTATGTTACGATTCAAAAAATCAAGGGCTGCTACTTGCTTAGCACGAGGTTCATCACTATAAACAGCACCAGGTTGATCAACCGTTTTGTAGTCATAATACACACCACCCAAGTTTTTCATAACATGCATGGTGTAACGCAAAAATTGTCCTACGACCTGTCCATACACACTTGATAGGTTTGAGCCATAAATATCACCACTTTGATAGGTCCATTTAGGCAACGCAGGAAGTTCTCGCTTGAGGTTAAGAATGCCATATTCACTTGCCTTGACTGCATCATCGCCCAAATCCTCAGTCTGACAACGTGCATCATTGGTACGGTTTGTCTCACCATCGCCAAACCATAGTCGTCGGTTATTAGCCAAACGCTCCGTAGTAAGCTTTTCGAGTTCCCAATGATCACTTACATCGTCATATGCGTTCCACATGGGCTTGTAGCCCCACTCTATTGCCCAGCAATCATAGTCGCCTATGCGTGGAAAAATGCCTGCATGTGTAATGCTATCCTCGGGTTGTGCCACGTAGTTAAAACGCGCATAATCCATAATGCTTGGTGTGTGACCATGTGCCTCAACAAAGGAACGCGAACGCAAACTGTCAACAGGTACAGTTGACGAAGAACCAAAATTATGTCGAAGGCCTAAAGTGTGCCCAACCTCGTGTGATGACACAAAACGTATAAGTTGTCCCATTAAGTCGGTGTCGTACTTCATTTTTTGCGCAGCCTCATCAAGCGTACCTGCTTGTATCATATACCAATCGTGTACCAAAGTCATAACATTGTGATACCAGCAAATATGACTTTCGAGAATCTCACCCGTGCGAGGATCATGAACGTTAGGTCCGTAAGCATTTTCAATGGGCGAAGCCAAGTAACGTATGCATGAATAGCGGGCATCCTCCATTGACATAGTAGAGTCATTTTCAGGCCACTCTTTTGCCATAATAGCATTTTTAAAACCAGCTTGTTCAAAGGCTTTTTGCCAATCGTTTACACCCTGAATAAGGTAAGGACGCCATTGTTTGGGAGTAGCGGGATCTATGTAGTAAATGATAGGCTTTTTAGGTTCCACTAACTCTCCGCGTTTCATTTTTTCTGCATCAACGCTATCTTTAGGTTCAAGTCGCCAACGCGTGATAAAGCGTTTAGGGTCGATACGTTGTTGGTTGTCGGAGAAATAGACATAGCTATCGGTAAAATATCCCACACGAGGGTCGAACAAGCGAGGCATCATGGGGTTACTTGGCAGCAACACAAATGACAAGTTTAAGCCCAGGGTAACCTTACCCGTGTACTCAGCAGCATAGTTACTTGACGATGATGACATCCAAGTTTTTACCGTACGCACTTCGGTATTCAGCGGGAAAGTCTTAATACTTTCAATGTACGAACTTGTAGGCAACAAACCTTGCAGTCCCATGCTTGTTTTTTGCATACGGTTAGGCCCAAGAGCTACATTGTCTTCAAGCAAAAAGCTATTCACCTTAATTTTACTTGCCCCACGTGGTCCAGGTTCTATTTTGAACGAAGCAATAATAGGATCCTCATTGCTCACAATAATAGCACGGTTAATGTTATCGAAGGAATCAGCCTTGTTAACCAACAAGCGTGAACGCATGAGCAACTTGCCATCAGGCGACTTTTGAAAATAAACCGTTTGCTCAGCCACCAGTTCTCCTCCATACTTACCTGTGTTAGCAGGGGTTGAGGTAAAACGCACGGTAGCAAGCATTTCGCGGTTTAGGAGCGAATCAGGTATAGTAAAGAACCAATCTTGTCCTGCTTTTGTTACATTAAATAATCCTCTCTGCGTAGTAGCAGCTACTTGGGGTGCTGCTGTTTTGGGTGTATTCGTTTTTTTGTTACGGGCCTGTGTTGGCATTATAACCATGGCACCTGCCAATAACATTATTGACAAAAAGTTAAACTTCATACTATATGTTATTAACTCAACATTTTCTTAAATTTATCATACCCTTGGTCTAACCGACTCAGTTGGTAGCTCTCTATGTTTAGCGAAAAAGTTACGGGTACATTTTCGATGTCAAAATAGCTCTTTAGCAAACTTGCCATTTTATATGCCATAGGCGTATTCATCCTTATTAAGTGCATAATGCATTGACGCGTCTGAGCCGTATTATTGTCTATATTGAGCCACAAGAACAATTCATAATAGCAAGGCAATGTTTGCGACCTAAGCAAGCACATGTAAGTCATAGACTTGTTATCTTCAGTGTCACACTCCAAACTATTTAAGAGGTTTTTGACCTCAACGTGTGATAGCAAACATGGCAAAAAAGCCTCTAAAATCTTTTTACGATCAATAGATGAGCAATATTGCGAAAAGGTACGTAGAACCTCAACATTTAGCTCTAACTTATGAACCTTATACAAGGCTACAGCAGCCTTTAAAAAGGTTCCTAAGTAGGCTTTAGCATTTGTAGGGACAAGAGTTATAAACAATTGCCAAAAAATGTCATTATCAGCTTTTACAAGCACTTCTTCAGCCAACAAATACCCACTTGTACGAAAAGCTGATACAGTAAGTGATTGCATAAAGGATTTTAATCCTTCTGCATTGCCACTTTCAACGTATTTTGTTAATCTATCACGCAACAGCGGATTGTGTTTATGAAGAATTGCCATAATGCAAATTTATTGTTTTGGAACTCAAACTTTATGTTCAGTCATGAACATTTATTGCTCATTATTAGCTCTACGCTCAAGCAGCACCACATTCTCAACATGATGTGTTTGTGGGAACATGTCGACGGGCTGAACAGCTACTACTTTATATTCAGCATCGAGCAGCTGCAAGTCGCGAGCTTGTGTGGCAGGATTGCAACTAACGTAAACAATGCGCTTAGGAGCAGCAAACAGTAACGTATTAATTACATCGTTGTGCATGCCAGCACGTGGAGGATCAGTAATAATAACATCAGGACGCCCATGCTGCTCAATAAAGTCTTGATTCAGAATATCCTTCATATCGCCAGCATAGAACAGCGTGTTATCAAGGTGATTAATGCGTGCGTTCACCTTAGCATCTTCAATTGCCTCGGGCACATACTCTATGCCAATAACCTGACGTGCTTGATGAGCCACAAAGTTGGCTATGGTGCCTGTACCTGTGTAAAGGTCATATACCAATTCGTTGCCCGTAAGTTGCGCAAAGTTGCGTGCCACTTTGTATAACTCATAAGCCTGTTCGGTATTGGTTTGATAAAAACTCTTGGGACCGACTTTAAAGCGCAAATCCTCCATTGTTTCATAAATAAAGTCTGTACCAAAATAGGTATGCACTTCCAAGTCACCTATAGTGTCGTTACACTTTAGGTTATTCACCCAAAGCAACGATGTTACCTCGGGGAAATTAGTTTGCACATAATGCAATACGCTATTAGCCTGCTCCTGCTCTACATCGTCATGAATGCTAAATTGTAATAGCAACATTACCTCATGTGTGGCCGAATTACGAATCATCATATTACGCAGCACGCCATGCCCACCACGAATGTCATAAAACGAAATGTGATGTTCAAGGGCAAATTGGCGTATGCCATTACGCAAGCGATTGTTAAGATCATCCATTAAGTGGCAACAATTAATGTCAAGAATCTTATCAAAGGCGCCAGGAATATGAAAGCCCACAGCATCCATTACGTCAAACTTTTTGCCCGACTCCACTTCTTGCTGTGTAAGCCACCGCTTGTTTGAAAATCCGAACTCAAGTTTGTTACGATAGTGAGTTTGATGCTTGCTACCCAGTATGGGACTAACCTGTGGCAATTGTACCTTACCTATACGAGTCAAATTATCAACAATTTGTTTTTGCTTGTAGCGCAATTGTTCCTCATAAGGCAAACATTGCCATTTACACCCTCCACACACACCAAAATGTTCACAAAAGGGTTGACTTCGCTTGTCAGAGTAATGATGAAATTTTATAACCTCAGCTTCAGCATAGCTATGCTTTTTGCGACGTACTTGCAAGTCTACCACATCGCCAGGCACAGCATATGGAACAAACACTACCAAGTTATCAACTTTTGCCAAAGCTTTTCCTTCAGCAGCCACATCAGTTATGGTAATATTTTCGAGTATAGGTAATGGTTTTCGTTTACGAGCCATTTTATTCTTAATTAATTGATTATGTTAAATGAAAAATCAATGAAGCATGTTATTTATGGTGGAGAGCCATATGTTATAGTAACTTATCATGCATCATGAGTTTTTGCAATAATTGCGGCATAGCATAATGGTTCAATACTTGTATAGGAACCACCACAAAATCAGCTGGTGGCATTGTGCTACGTTGAAAAGACAGTTCATAAAGGTCGGCATAAATAACCCTATGCGTAAGCACATGCTTGAAGCCTTTCTTTATAACCCTCCACGTGCCTTTATCTGAGGTTTTCAATTGGTTAAACCAAGCATGTCCCATCACTTCTGTCTCAGAGGGTGCGTGGTCAAACTCAAGCAATAAGAATTCATATAACCCCTGCCAAATGTCGTTAGCTTGCCGCTTATGTAACCACACACCTTGTGGAGTTACAATTTTAATAAAGGCCATGTATCGTTCAGTCACCTTCAGGCTCTTACACTTAATGGGCAATGAAGTAACACATTTGTTATTATAAGCTATGCAAGCATAGGCTAAGGAGCATTGTTCACACAAAGCAGATTGAGGTGTACATTGCATCGCGCCAAAGTCCATTATAGCTTGATTGTAGTCAGCACTTCGCTTAGCAGGTAGCAACTTATTGGCTAACTGCGCAAAAAGCTTTTTTCCCTTGGTTGAATCAATGGGGTCTGTTATACCAAAATATCGACTCAACACACGATAAACGTTACCATCAATCACAGCATGAGGTAGGTTGTAGGCAAAAGAGCAGATGGCTGCTGCCGTATAGGGGCCAACCCCTTTTAGCGCGAGCACGCCCTCATAGGTATGCGGAAAGATGCCCTCATATTCATCAACAATAGTTTGCGCAGCCTTTTGCATATTACGAGCTCGGCTATAATATCCCAAGCCCTGCCATTGGCGCAACACCTCGTCCTCGGATGCACTGGCCAAGTCTTTGACAGTAGGAAAGGCTTGAATAAATCGAACATAATAATCATGGCCTTGCGCTATGCGTGTTTGTTGCAAAATAATCTCCGACACCCATATTTTATAAGGGTCGGAGATGTTACGCCATGGCAAGTTGCGCTTGTGCACATCATACCATGATAGAATTTTTTCAACAAATAAATCCATGCTTGCTCCTTATGTTTTTGGCAAACATTTTATTTAATGAAACAATTTTATTCGTTGTTCCTCTGAAAGTTTGCATACCAATAGTTTACCATCCTTCTCGGCCACTACGTATCCATCAAGACCTTGAATAACAACTTCCTTTTTGCCACAAGCATGCACTATGGTATTATACGAATCGAATAACTTAATATGTTCACCAATGCATACATTGCCATATTTGTCTTTTTCAGATTGTTCACGCAAAGAGTTCCAAGTGCCCAAATCACTCCAAGCAAACGAAGCTGGGAATACAAAAATCTCTTCAGCTTTTTCTAATATGGCATAGTCTACCGAAATGTTGTTACATTGTGGATACATCTCGTCAATGCGCTTTTGCTCCTCATCAGTGTCATAATAAGGTAACATATCTTCAAAAATTTCAGATATACCAGGTTCGTACACTCTAAACGCATTAATTATAGTATTGACATTCCATATAAATATGCCAGAGTTCCAAAGATAATTAGGTTGTTTCAAGTACTCTTGTGCCACGCTGAGCGTAGGTTTTTCCTTGAACTCGTCTACTCTAAATATGTTTTGTTTACGCGATGATGAATAATTCAAATCAGCTTTAATATATCCATACCCCGTTTCAGGACGCGTAGGCTTAAGCCCTAACGTTACCACGGCATCGGTTTCGGCAGCAAACGACAAGGCATCGTCAATAGCGTTTTGAAAAACCTGTTTATCAAACACCAAGTGATCGGCAGGTGACACTACAATATTTGCCTTTAAGTTAGTCTTTTTAATTTTCCAACTTACATAGCAAATGCAAGGAGCTGTGTTGCGTCTGCAAGGCTCACACAAAATGTTGTGTTCTGGTACCTCAGGCAATTGTTCTTTAACCAGTTCGCGATACTTTTCGGAAGTTACAACCCAAACGTTTTCTTCAGGAATAAGTCCTTTAAATCGGTCAAGGGTTAACTGAATGAGCGTTCGGCCACAATTCATTATATCAAGGAATTGCTTAGGCAGTTCATCGCTACTTACTGGCCAAAAACGGCTGCCAGCGCCACCGGCCAAAATAACAAGATAATTATTGGAACTCATAGCACAAACATTTTTTTGATTATGAAGTTATAATGATAGCAAGATGTATTCGTTATGCAAAGTTGTGTTACTCGTCAACCAACATATTGCCTTGAATGTAAACGCGCACAATAGAATTGCTTGCATTTGAACGAACAGTAATGGGTTTCTTAAAGAACCCCTTAAATTTGCCTTTACCATTATACGACACCTTAATCACACCCTTTGCACCAGGTGCGATAGGATTTTTAGGAGGATTAGGCACTGTGCAACCGCATGAGGCATATGCTTGCTGTATAACCAAAGGCTTATCGCCCGTGTTAGTAAACACGAACTCACATGTTTGCACCTTGTCTTCCTTAAAATTGCCAAAGTTGACAACCGTCTTCTCAAACTTTATAACAGCTTGCGCCATCATAGAGCTGCAAGCAAAGGCTAAAGCCACAAAAGAGAGTAAACGTTTCATACTTATGTTATTAAACTTTTTACATTTGTCCATTATGCGGACGATGCAAATATACAAGTTAATATCCAAATAATAAAAAAATGCAGCAAATAATACACAATATTGCGTTTGATTCTGTACTTTTGCAGTATGACAACCCCTGAAAAGATAATCTTGGGCATTGACCCTGGCACCAACGTTTTAGGCTATGGCGTATTACGCATTAAAGGCAACAAAGCTACCATGGAGGCTATGGGAGTTATTGACTTGCGCAAATGCAAAGATGTTTACCTTAAGTTAGGACGCATACATGAGCGCGTCATAGGCATTATTGATGCTTTTAAGCCCGATGAAATGGCCATCGAAGCCCCTTTCTTTGGCAAAAACGTGCAGAGCATGCTTAAGTTAGGGCGTGCACAAGGGGTGGCCATTGCTGCTGCCATCAGTCGCGACATACCCATTCATGAGTATGCGCCACTAAAAATTAAGCAAGCCATAACAGGTAATGGACAAGCCAGCAAGGAACAAGTGGCAGCTATGATGCAACGCATGTTACACATTCCGCAGCAAAGCATGCTGCCTTACTTTGATGCTACTGACGCGTTAGGGGCTGCTTATTGTCATTTTTTGCAAAGTGGCAAGCCCGAACGCTTAGTTGGAGCTCCACACTCATGGGCTGCTTTTGTTAAGCAAAACGCTAACAGAGTGCATTAAATTAATCACTTTCGCACCCACACTACAAGACTAACTTATGAGAAAATATTTATTATTTACGCTACTCACGTTATTTGCATGCTTTGCTTCATCGGTCAAGGCACAAGACGTTTATAACTTGGTGCTTAATAATGCCACACGCATTGTCAATAACCCCACAAGCAACTACACACAAACACAAATATCACAATTTAAACGCACAGCACTTGTTTACATGAAGAGCAAAGCGTTTGAGGTGACAGACTCTGTACCATCAGGGTTTCTCGACACGCAAGCCTACTATCTGTCTGAGTTTATAACCCTCTTCTTTAACGACGTGATGAAGAGCAAACGTCTTGATAGCGAAAAACGCAAAGAGCGCATCATGATGTTTACAGATGCCTCTATATCCAACCCCATGTTCGACGATACGGACAAAGATACTACTTTGGCTTTTATAAAAGACGGAGGAGAACTCACCCCCTTTAGTCTCGACACCGATTGGCAAAAGGCTTACGCTGCTGCTTTAGCGCAATTAAAAAAGAAATAAAAATGATGCGTGGCTTAATGCAAATAGACATATAGCCCCCCTTATGAATACTCACTTATAAATCTTTAAACATATTACACGAACCATGTATAACATTCAACTTAACGAGAGCGGCACACGAAACATGAACGTAACAGAGCAAAACCTGCAAACCATTCACAAGTACAACCTCTTTAATGGTTTGGTTAGCTCTACAGGCTATGTTACAGAGGCCGACCTTGACAAACTTAAACTCAACATACGATCACTTATTGCTTCAAGTAGCGAAAACACAAAGGACTTACTCGACCTTTGCATTGATGTAATTTATCATGATAAAATGAAGGCTTTTGGTTTGAAAAACCTTATTGCTGTCTATAACATGTGGCAAGACTCATTGCCTACCGAAGGAGCAACTCCTGCTGAAGAGGCTTAAACTACGTTTGCAAATTAAAAGAGGGAGGGAACACTTTCGCCTTATTGTTTAAGAGAAGTATAAAAGAACCCCCCAATAAGCATAATTAAAATGTCTGCTTATAGCTTACACCCTCTTATAAGTAGGTGTTTAAAATTAGTTGATATGAATGGGTGCAGTATTTCGCTCAGAAACAGAGGTTGAAGAGGGAGCGTAGCGGGCTACGTGACCGATGAAACCTTTGTTTCTGAGCGAAAGAGTGCGCCAAGGCATATCGACTAATTCTAAACATGATTATATAAACTAATTTTAAACACCTACTTATCATATCGTCACTCTGAATAGAGAAGGCACATATACATAAGGGTAGCTCTAATAATTCTATCAGAATTTTTAGAAACGCCCATAAGTGTTCTTCTCTTTTTCCAAACAAATCCACATTACACACATTATGCAACTGACTGACTGGCTACCTACAACACGAAAAGAAATGGACCTTCGCGGATGGGACGTAGCTGACATCATACTCTTTTCGGCTGATGCTTACATTGATCACCCTTCATTTGGCGCTGCGGTTATAGGCCGCCTACTTGAAGCCGAGGGGTACCATGTATGCATTGTACCACAGCCCGACTGGCATGGCGACTACCGTGACTTTCGCAAGTTAGGTCGTCCACGTTTGTTCTTTGGCATAGCACCTGGCTGTATGGACTCTATGGTTAACAAATATACAGCCAATCGTCGGTTGCGATCGGAGGATGCTTATAGCCCTGATGGTAGGCACGACATGCGTCCAGAATATCCCACCATTGTATATAGTCGCATACTGAAAGAGTTATATCCCGATGTTCCCGTTGTTTTAGGAGGCATTGAAGCCTCGTTGCGTCGTGTTACACACTACGACTATTGGAAGGAACGACTGATGCCTTGCATACTATCAGATAGCCATGCAGACCTCATTATTTATGGCATGGGCGAATTACCCTTAGCCGACCTTTGCCGCACCATCAACCAACATTTGCTACATGGGCGCGACGAGGCTTATTGCTCAACCGAGCAGTTTAACAGTTTAATGCGCAAATACCCCATTAAGCAAACTGTTACACTACAAACTAAGGAAAATATACCTGGAGGTATCACACCCGACGATATTATGCTCCATTCACATGAAGACTGCTTAACAAATAAGCGTCATTATGCTGAAAACTTTCGTCACATTGAGGAAGAGAGCAATCGCCTTCATCCGCAACGTATGTTGCAGCAATTAGGCTCTCAATATGTAGTGGTGAACCCACCCTACCCACCTATGACAACCGAACAAATTGACCGCTCGTTCGATTTTCCATACACACGTCTGCCCCACCCCAAATATAAAAATAAGCGCATTCCCGCTTATGAAATGATTAAATTCTCAGTCAACATACACCGTGGCTGTTTTGGCGGTTGCGCCTTTTGCACCATTTCGGCTCATCAAGGAAAATTCATTATGAGCCGTTCAAAGCAAAGCATCATTAACGAGGTAAAAAAAATCATCCAAATGCCCGATTTCAGAGGCTACCTATCCGACTTGGGTGGACCTTCAGCCAACATGTACATGATGCGGGGTAAAGATCGCTCCTTGTGCGAACGTTGCAAACGTCCATCGTGCATCAGCCCTTCCGTTTGTCCCAACTTAAATGCCGACCATCAACCCTTAATTGACATTTATAAAACTGTTGATGCCTTGCCTAGCATTAAAAAGAGTTTTATAGGTAGCGGTGTGCGTTACGACCTTTTGCTCAATCACTACAAAGACCCAGCCCTATGTGAAGCTGCAAAAGCTTACACGCGTGAGTTGATACTACACCATGTGTCAGGACGTTTAAAAGTTGCCCCCGAGCATACTTCTGACCGTGTATTAAAAATCATGCGCAAGCCCTCCTTCCAACTATTCCACACCTTTAAGCGTATTTTCGATAATATCAACCGTGAGGCAGGACTTCGCCAACAAATCATACCCTATTTCATATCGTCACACCCTGGATGCACAGAAGAGGATATGGCCGAATTGGCTGCTGAAACACGCGACATGAATTTTCAGCTCGAACAAGTACAGGACTTTACACCTACACCTATGACCGTATCAACCGAGACTTGGTATTCAGGTTTTCACCCCTACACGCTTGAACCTGTCTTTTCGGCACACACACCACAGGAGAAATTACGCCAACGCATGTTTTTCTTTTGGTATAAGCCCGAAGAGCGCCAACGAATCATTAACGAATTGCGTCGTATAAATCGTCCTGACCTCATTATGCGTTTATACCCCACAGGCGAAAGGCCATCAAGTGCTTACGTTCAGCGCGAGCACATTACAAAACGCAATAAACAAGGACAAAATAAAAAGCAAGACAGCAAAAATCGTAATTATAAAAACAACGATAAGTACAGAAATAAACGCTAACATACAAAATATAGCACCAACTTGAGGGTGGCTTCAAAAAAGTATTGCAGTAATGCTTGACCAAGTATTATTAGCAATACTTTTCCATTTATTACAATAATACTTTTGGTTACCATGGGAATGCTCATTTCAAGTTCCAGATTTAGCAAGGGTAGACTAAAAGCCCAAAGGAGAGCAAAGACCAGGGTAAGCAACACTTTAGATCTTACATGGTGAGATGTAATGACGCTCTAAAGAGCAAAAATGGTTAGAACAATTAGAATGCTACTTATAGAAATATCAATACTTCTGTAAAATATTACCGAAGTATTGATATCAATGCGTTGGCGGAATTAGTAAACAAGTTGACAAGTTAACGGGTTAACAGGTAAGTTTGCCGAGCTTTTTAAGTTTCCTGTCATTCTGGCTTCAACATAATAAGTGGTGTAAAGCATTCTTACTTGTTAACCTGTCAACTTGTTAAACTGTCAACTTGTTTACCCGTTAACCTGAAATTCCGCCAACGGGTTGATATCAACTAATTTTGAATACCTACTTACTAAAAAACTCGCAACTAAATAATAGTTGCGAGTTTCACATTCATTTTATATACAAAGTGAAAGAGCACTTGCTATATATAAAAGCAGATGCACACATTCACAAAGATAGACTATAAAAGAATATTAGAGATTGTTCTTCTCAATATCCTTAAAATACTTGTATGTGCCGTGAGTAATACTTTCGCAAGCAGCCTCATCACATACAATGATGCCGTGTTCATGCATCTGCAGAACAGAGATAGTCCACATTTGAGTTACAGGGCCTTCAACAGCAGCTTGAAGAGCACGTGCCTTGTTGTGACCATTGCAAAGGATAAGAACTTCCTTTGCAGACATAACAGTACCTACACCTACCGTAAGAGCTGTAGCAGGTACACCTTCGGGGTCACCACCAAAGAAACGTGAGTTGGCAATGCGAGTGTCAGTAGTCAAAGTCTTTTGACGAGTACGGCTTGTAAGTGAGCTACCTGGCTCGTTAAAGGCTATGTGACCATCAGGACCGATACCACCAATAAAGAGGTCAATACCACCAGCATCCTTGATCATTTGCTCGTAGTGAGCGCATTCAGCAGCCAAGTCCTCAGCGTTGCCATTCAAAATGTGAATGTTCTCCTTAGGGCAGTCAATATGATTGAACAAGTTTGTTGCCATGAATGAATGGTAGCTTTCAGGGTGTGATTCGGGCAGACCTACATATTCGTCCATATTGAAAGTAAGAACATGCTTAAAGCTAACACGACCTTCTTTATTAGCCTTTACCAATGCCTTGTACATGCCAATGGGTGAAGAACCTGTGGGGAGACCCAAAACGAAAGGCTTCTCGGCTGTAGGATTAGCTGCATTAATCTTGTTAATTACATACTCAGCAGCCCAATTTGACAGTTTTTCGTAGTCGGGTTCAATAATAACTCTCATGATTTTGATTTATTTATAATAATGGTTTGTCTGGATACTTTTACAACAACATTTTGTGTTGTTTTCGTTATCTCCTTACAAAGGTAGAAAAACTTTACGGAGTTGACAAGACTTTAAGAGTTTTCTTTTCATCTATATAAAAATAAACTACTTTTAGGCCCATATGCCAAACGTTTTTAGTAGTTTTGCTTTTGATTTTCATTTGCAAATAGGCACAGCTAAACCTTTCGGTGGATTTTGCTTATTGGCTACACTTGGAGGCACGGTCATATCTTCAACAGCAATTTATTGGTTAACCATGCAATTACCTAACCATAAATTTGTTATGCAGACTTTATTTTAGTGTCATCATGGTTCACATATCAAAAAAAACAATATAATGCAAGACTTCGTACATCTGCACGTACACACACAATACTCCATTCTTGATGGTCAGGCAGCCGTACCCAAACTGGTCGATAAGGCTATTAGTGATGGAATGCGCGGCATGGCTGTAACCGACCATGGCAACATGATGGGCATCAAAGAATTCTTTAACTATACCAATAAAGTTACAGGCAAAGCCAAGGGGATAGTTAAAAGCACCGAAGCAAAGCTTGCCACACTTCAAGATGGTAGCTATGAGCCTCAACTCGACAAGGATGGTAAAAACCCTGATGAGGGAAAGACTCAAGAGGAGCTAATAGCTGAATGCGAAGCCGTGTTGGCTAAACAACGCCCTATTGCTAACTTTAAACCTATATTTGGTTGTGAAATGTATGTGGCACGACGCGGTGACAAATCGTTAAAGAAAGAACGTGTTGACCAGTCGGGCTGGCACTTAATTGTGCTCGCTAAAAACGAACATGGCTACCACAACCTTATTAAGTTAGTGTCGAATGCGTGGGTTGATGGTTTTTATATGCGTCCACGAACCGACCATAAAGAACTTGAAAAGTATCATGAGGATCTTATCGTTTGTTCGGCTTGCTTAGGTGGCGAAATACCACAGTTAATTATGCAAGGCCGTATTGATGAGGCTGAAGAAAGTGCTAAATGGTTCAAAAGCATCTTTGGCGACGATTATTACATTGAGTTAATGCGCCATGAAGTAAAGGATCCTTCGGTACGTGCCAACCGCGAAACATACCCATTACAGGTTGAAGTTAACAAGGAGTTGTTGCGCATAGCTAAGAAGTATGACATAAAATACATATGCACCAACGATAGTCACTTTGTTGACGAAGAGAATGCCGAAGCGCACGACCGACTCATATGTTTGGCTACGGGTAAGGATCTCGATGACCCTAAACGTATGTTATACACCAAACAAGAGTGGTTCAAAACGCGAGCTGAAATGAACGAGGTGTTTGCTGACTTGCCCGAAGCTCTCTCTACAACTTGTGAAATTTGTGATAAAGTCGAAACTTTCTCTATCGACCATGCGCCTATTATGCCTAACTTTGCCATACCTGAATCGTTTGGTACAGAGGAGGAATATCGCAAAAAATACACCGAAGAGGATCTCTTTAAAGAGTTCACACGCGATGAAAATGGCAACGTGGTAATGAGTGAGGAAGATGGACTAAAAAAAATAAAGAAATTAGGCGGATATGACAAGCTCTACAGAATAAAGCTTGAAGCCGACTACCTCTCAAAATTGGCCTACGAAGGTGCCAAAAAAAGATATGGCGACCCCTTAGATGAAGAAACTGCTGAACGTATCAACTTTGAATTGCACATTATGAAAACCATGGGTTTTCCTGGTTACTTTTTGATTGTGCAAGACTACATTCGTGCTGCTCGCGAAGAGCTGGATGTGAGTGTTGGTCCAGGACGTGGTTCTGCTGCAGGTAGTGCGGTAGCTTACTGTTTAGGTATTACACAAATTGACCCTATCAAGTACGACTTGCTGTTTGAGCGTTTCTTAAATCCTGACCGTATATCTCTACCCGATATTGATGTCGACTTTGACGATGACGGACGTGGCAAGGTGCTGAACTGGGTTACACAAAAGTATGGAGCCGACAACGTGGCGCACATCATCACCTATGGAACTATGGCCACAAAATTGGCCATTAAGGACGTGGCACGTGTGCAAAAGTTGCCCCTATCTATATCAAACAATCTGTGCAAGCTGATACCTGACAAACTGCCAGAAGGCCCTGATGGCAAAGTGCCTAAGATGAACCTTAATAATGCCATAGCAGCTATACCTGAATTGCGCGAAGCCGAAACATCATCTGACCCCTTGCTGCGCGACACCATTCGCTATGCCAAGATGTTAGAGGGCAATGTGCGCAACACAGGTGTACACGCCTGTGGCTTCATCATTTGCCGCGACAACATATCTGATTGGGTGCCCGTTTCAACAGCTCGTGACAAAGAAACAAACGAGGAGTTGCATTGCACTCAATATGAGGGACGCGTAATTGAGGAAACGGGACTTATTAAAATGGACTTTTTGGGATTAAAAACCCTATCCATCATTAAAGAGGCACTTGAAAATATTCGCCTTTCGTTGGGCATTGAGCTTAACATAGACGAAATTAGCATTGAAGACCCTGCTACCTACCAACTTTACTGTGATGGACGCACCATTGGTACATTCCAGTTTGAGTCAACAGGTATGCAAAAGTATTTGCGCGAACTTCAGCCCTCTACTTTTGAGGACCTCATTGCCATGAATGCCCTTTATCGTCCAGGACCTATGCAATACATTCCTTCATTTATTGCACGTAAACATGGCGATGAACCTATTACGTACGACTTGCCTTGCATGGAAAAATACTTGAAGGATACGTATGGCATTACAGTCTATCAAGAACAGGTGATGCTTTTGTCGCGCGAAATAGCCAACTTTACTCGTGGCGAAAGTGATGCCTTGCGAAAGGCTATGGGTAAAAAGTTGATTGAAAAGCTGAACCACATGTACCCCAAGTTCATCAATGGGGGTAAGGCCAATGGCTATGACCCTAAGGTACTTGAAAAAATTTGGGACGACTGGCGTGCATTTGCTTCGTATGCTTTCAACAAGAGCCATGCCACATGCTACTCATGGGTTGCCTATCAAACTGCTTACTTGAAAGCCAACTACCCATCACAATACATGGCTGGTGTAATGAGCCGAAGTCTTGCTGACATTAATACTGTAGCAAAACTCATGGATGAATGTAAGGCTATGGGCATCAAGACATTAGGGCCTGACGTTAATGAGAGCTACTTAAAGTTCAGCGTGAATCATAGTGGTGACATTCGGTTTGGCATGGGCGCTGTAAAAGGTGTGGGCGAAGGAGCTGTGATGCAAATTCTTGCAGAACGCGAAAAGAATGGCCCATACAAATCCGTTTACGACTTTATGGAGCGCGTCAACCTTTCATATTGTAACAAAAAATCAATTGAAAGCCTTGCCTTAGCTGGAGCCTTTGATAGTTTTGGCACGATTACGCGCGAACAATTTGTTACACCTGCTGATAATAGCGACGTTTTTTTGGACGCATTGGTACAATATGGTAACAACTTCCAATCAGACAAGGCTGAAAACTCGCTCTCATTATTTGGTCCTACCGAAAGCATTGAAATTAGCAAACCTGAGCCACCCAAAAACATTGAGAGATGGAGTGACTTGGAACGCCTTAACCGTGAACGCGACCTTATTGGCATCTACATATCAGGTCACCCTCTTGACTCTTTCAAAATTATTATTGACAAGGTGTGTAACCTACATATGGATCAGTTAGAGGATATCACACCTTATGCCAATCAAGATGTTATGTTGGGTGGTATTGTAACCGACTTACGCGTGGGGCAGACTAAAAAAGGTAAACCCTATGGTATTGCTAAATTAGAGGACTATAGTGGACCAGGCGAGATAGCTCTCTTTGGCGATGATTGGGCCAATTTTAGCGGCTACTTTCAAGTGGGCAACTCGCTCTTCATAACTGCCCGAGTTGAAGAGGACCAATGGCGACAAAATTCCTATAGGTTAAAAATAGGTCGTATAGAATTTTTGAGTGATGTGAAGGATCAAAAAATAAAATCCATCACCATACACCTACACACCGACCAACTGAACCAAAAAATAGCCAACGAGTTAACTTCTATCATCAAAAATAATGAGGGAAATGCCGACGTATTCTTTAATGTGCTCGACACAAAGAAACAAGCACAAGTGATGTTACAATGTAATGACTACCATATTTCAGTTGATAGCGAAATGATTAACTTCTTGAACGAGAATAACATTGAATACCAAATCAACTAAAAAGTTCAACGAAACACAAGAGTTAGTAATTTTATACAAAACATTTGGCTATATCTACATTCATACATAACTTTGCAAACACATATAAACTTTAATACACAAAATGGAAAAAATTATTACTGATGCCAACTACGAGAGCATTGTTGCTGAAGGACTCCCCGTAGTGCTTGACTTTTCAGCCACATGGTGTGGCCCTTGCAAGAAGATTGCTCCTATTATTGAAAAATTGGCTGGCGAATACGAAGGCCGTGTAAACATAGGTAAATGCGACGTTGATGACAACGACGAACTCACTTCAAAGTTTGGCATTCGCAATGTTCCCACTGTACTCTTTATTAAGAATGGAGAAGTGGTTGACAAGCATGTAGGTGCTGCTCTTGAAAAGGAGTTTGTTGAAAAAATTGAGGCTATGCTCAAATAAACAACAGCACTATGAACCTTGACGAAGAATTAATGTTAGACGCACAAGAGGATGCTGAAGCTGTGGCATACATCAAAAGACATTTGCCACAAGAATTGCAAGAAAAATTCTCTGAAGAACAGCTTTACTACTTTCTGGATGTAATCATTGAGTATTACACCGAAAGTGGCATTCTTGATGCCGAACCTGACAAAGAGGGCTTTATTGAAATTGATGAGGAAGATATTGCCAACTACATTGTCAAGAAAGCATTAAAAGAGGGCATGGGCAAATTTCAGACTGAAGATTTGTTATTTGTCGTTCAGACTCAAATGGACTTTGAAGAATCAAATGAAGAAGCTTAAAAAATATCTTCTTCTTTTTGAACAAGCATTACTATACTTATACCCATTAGTGAAGTATAATGATAGTAATGCTTGTTTTGTATATAAGTACCCGTTGGCGGAATTTTAGGTTAACGGGTTAATAAGTTGACAGGTTAACAAGTAAGTATGCTTTACACCACT
>SAMEA3663105__coassemble_563_pt1 | contig 18093 bp, 13 predicted proteins | sample SAMEA3663105__metabat2_low_PE_034 | metagenome-assembled genome bin SAMEA3663105 (sample SAMEA3663105) | pig gut metagenome | biome: pig gut; feature: pig-associated habitat; material: faeces | place: Denmark | collected 2012
GCACTTGAGCATAGTACTCAATGGCACTTGAGTATAGTACTCAATGGCACTTGAGCATAGTACTCAATGGCACTTGAGTATAGTACTCAAGTGTCTTTTCCTGATTTTGCTTGACACTTTTCGGTGATATAAACTGTAATAATTGACAAGTCTTGACTAAGTGTCCTAAAAGACTTGACAGCTTTGTTGAAGCCACACTAAAATCGTTGACAATCCTTGCAGCTGGACATGCGGAGCCTCGGCTTGTTGTTTGGCAAGGATGTGCACCCCTTGATGGGGTGCTCATCCTTATGTCAAGGTTGCCGGCTTAAGCTTTCTAACTTTGCCTAAATATATTCTTGCGATTTACTTAGATATAGATATTCTTTTGCGTCCAGTCATTAAAATGGAAAGTATCCATATGTTGTGTTTACCATTTTATAACAAAGTGTAAGTGCCCAATACAAATCACTCTTCTTTGTATTGAACACTTACACTTTATGTTGCTTTGCAACTCATTATTAGTAGGCAGTAGCTGTGTGCTTGTCTACACAAATATGATGCACCAATTAATAGAATATGCCTAAAATAATTTTGAATATCTACTTATGATTAATGTTGGTTAATCCATTCAACAATCCATGCACCTACTTCTTTGGTGCCATATTGCTTGCCTCCTTTAACTTGAATTTCGGGGGTACGAACCAACGCATCCAAACTTGCATCAACAGCATCGCGTACAAGTTTTCCTTCTTCAGTCAAATTAAAATGCTCAAATAGCATGGCAACTGATAGAATTTGTGCCAATGGGTTAGCAATGTTCAATCCTTTGGCTTGTGGCCATGAGCCATGAATAGGTTCAAACACTGGGGTACTTTCTCCTGTTGAGGCTGAAGGTAATAAGCCCATTGAACCTGTGATGCATGAACCTTCGTCAGTAAGAATGTCGCCAAAGGTATTCTCAGTAACCATTACGTCGAAGAAGGTGGGTTCTTGTATCATGCGCATAGAGGCATTGTCAACATACATAAAGTCGGTTGTAACATCGGGGTGTTGTGGAGCCATCTCTTGTGCCACCTTACGCCATAGACGTGATGAGGCCAACACATTTGCCTTGTCAACAACTGTTAGGTGCTTGCGACGACGCTCAGCGTATTCGTAAGCTACCTTTAAAATGCGTTCCACTTCAGCACGTGAATAGGCATTGGTGTCGTAAGCATAGTCATTGCCTTCTTTCTTCTCACCAAAATACATGCCACCTGTTAACTCGCGAATGCATACGAAGTCGGCTCCGCGCACCAATTCATCCTTTAGGGGTGACTTGTGAATTAAGCAGTCAAAGGTTTGCACTGGGCGTATGTTAGCAAACAATCCTAACTTTTTGCGCATGGCCAAGAGACCTTGTTCAGGACGAACCTTTGCATTGGGGTTGTTGTCAAACTTAGGGTCGCCTACTGATGAAAAAAGTACTGCATCAGCCTCTTTGCATATGTTGTAGGTTGGTTCAGGAAAAGGATCACCTACAGCATCAATGGCTGCAGCACCCACTAATGCCTCTTTGTAGTGAACCTCATGGCCAAACTTGTTGCAAACAGCTGTCATTACAGCAACACCTTGTGCTGATATTTCAGGACCTATGCCATCACCGGCCAATACGGCTATGTTCAGTTTCATATGCTTCGATTTTATTTTTGTTTTTTACAAGGAAATCAATATCGTCTAATCCGTTTTCAAGACAATACTTTTTGTATCCGTTAATGTCAAAATGTTCGCTTTTACCCGTAGCTTCATTCGTAATGGTTTGGTTCGGAAGGTCAATCTTTACCTTAGTTTGCGGTTGAGCTTTGATGCTTTGAAATAGTTCTTGCAAAAAGTTTTCACTCACCACTACGGGCAGAACAAAATTGTTTAGTTCATTTTGTTTGTGAATGTCGGCAAAGAATGAACTGACCACAACCCTAAAACCATAGCCTGCTATGGCCCAAGCTGCGTGTTCACGACTTGAACCACAACCAAAGTTCTTGCCAGCCACAAGAATTTCGCCTGAGTAGGTAGGATCGTTTAGTACAAAGTCTTTTTTCGTACCATCGGCATTATATCGCCAGTCGCGGAACAGATTATCGCCAAAACCTTCTTTATCGGTAGCTTTTAAAAAGCGGGCAGGAATGATTTGGTCTGTATCAATGTTTTCAAGCGGCAGGGGCACACAAGTGCTCTCTATTATGTTGAATTTCTTTTTCATAGGGTAGGAGATGAGCTACATTAAGGTTCGAGGATCAGTTATAACACCCGTAACTGCTGCGGCAGCTGCCATTAATGGCGATGCCAAACAAGTACGTGCACCAGGGCCTTGGCGACCTTCAAAGTTGCGGTTAGATGTTGACACACACAACTTGCCTGCAGGAATTTTGTCATCATTCATGGCCAAACAGGCTGAACAACCTGGTTGTCGAATTTCAAACCCAGCTTCGTGCAACACCTTATCTAATCCTTCTGCTTCAATTTGTCGCATAACGGGCCATGAGCCAGGCACTAACCATGCAGTAACGTTGCCTGCTTTATGACGTCCCTTGGCTATAGATGCAAAGGCGCGGAAGTCTTCAATTCGGCCATTAGTGCATGCACCTAAAAAGACGTAGTCAACAGGTTTGCCCGTCATTTTTTCGCCTGCAGTAAATTGCATATAATGCAAAGCTTTTTCGTCAGATGAAGTTTGAGCTTGAGGTATATTTTGACTGATGCCAATGCCCATGCCTGGGTTGGTTCCATAGGTAATCATGGGTTCTATGTCAGCAGCATCAAAGCTTACTTCTTTGTCGAATACGGCATCGTCATCGCTTTTGAGTTCCTTCCATGCAGCTACGGCCTTGTCCCATTCTTCGCCTTGTGGTGCATAAGGTTTCCCTTTAAGGTAGGCAAACGTAACTTCGTCGGGAGCAATAAAACCACCACGCGCCCCCATCTCAATTGAAAGGTTGCATAGTGTGAGTCGACCCTCCATTGACAAAGAGCGAATGGCATTACCTGCGTACTCTACAAAGTAGCCCGTGGCTCCGCTTGTGGTGAGTTGACTCATAAGGTAAAGGGCTACGTCTTTAGCGGTAACTCCTTTACCCAACGTGCCTTCAACGTTGATGCGCATTGACTTAGGTTTGGCTTGTAAAATGCATTGTGAAGCCATGACCATTTCAACCTCAGACGTACCAATGCCAAAGGCTACTGCACCTACTGCTCCATGTGTTGATGTGTGTGAGTCGCCACAAACAATGGTCATGCCTGGGAGCGATAGACCTTGTTCTGGACCTACTACGTGAATAATGCCATTGTTGGGATGCATCATGCCCCAATAGCTTAGTCCAAAGTCGTGCGCATTTTGAGTGAGTGTGTCAACTTGTTTGCGCGAAATGGGATCTTCAATGGGTTTGTCTTGATCGTGTGTGGGGGTGTTGTGGTCAGGCATGCAAAAGATGTGGTCGGGACGGAAACATTTAAGTCCACGACTACGCAGTCCTGCAAAGGCTTGTGGACTCGTAACTTCGTGTGCATATAGGCGATCAATGTAAAGTTGGTCGGGGCCATCGTCAATGTGTTGTACCACATGGCTATTCCATATCTTGTCAAAGAGTGTATTCATAGATTTCTTTGTTTTAGAAGGCGCATGGGGCAATGTGCCTTCTTAAAAATGTTTAGAGCTATTGTGTAAGGCTTAAGTAGCGCTCAGTATAATTGGGGAAATTGGGAACTAACAGTATGCTGTGCCCTCCTCTTGATTAATAGCAGAGCAGAACTTAGTGCTTGAATGAATTGATGGCATCAATATATGCCTCAACGCTGGCTGTAACAATGTCGGTGTTTGCTCCGAAACCATAATAAATGGAACCATCGTATTCAACCTGCATGTGCACCTTACCAACATCGTCAGAACCCTTGTTAATGGCTTGGATAGTAAACTCCTTAAGCACCATTTTGCGCTTGATAATGTCTTTAACCGCATTAATGGCAGCATCAACAGGACCATTGCCTTCAGCAGCAGCTCTGAACTTTTCACCTGCAATGTCAAGAATAATGGCAGCAACAGGACGTACACCATGTCCGCTGGTTACTTGCAAGTAGTCAAGTTTTATGCTATGTGAAGCTGAACGTTCAGCACCAGCCAAAACCAATATGTCGTCATCAGTCACTTCTTTCTTCTTGTCGGCCAGTGCAAGGAAACGCTGGTAAATGTCGTTTAACTTTTCATCGCTTACTTCAACTCCTAACACTTCAAGGCGGTGCTTTAATGCGGCATGTCCTGAACGTGCTGTGAGAATAATAGAGTTATCATCAATGCCTACATCTTTAGGATTGATGATTTCATAAGTTTCTACATTTTTCAACACGCCATCTTGGTGTATGCCGCTTGAGTGAGCAAAGGCATTTCGGCCAACGATGGCTTTGTTGGGTTGCACGGGCATGTTCATGAGTGAACTTACCATGCGCGATGTAGCTGCAATCTTTTGCGTGTTGATGTTTGTTTCGATGTCGAGGTGGTGACATTTCAAAATCATGGCAATCTCTTCCTCGGCCGTGTTACCAGCACGTTCACCTATGCCGTTGATGGTTACTTCAACTTGGCGTGCACCATTGAGCACACCCTCGAGTGTACAAGCTGTGGCCATGCCTAAGTCGTTGTGGCAGTGGGTTGACAAAATGGCTTTGTGTACACCATCAACGTGTTCCATTAAGTATTTAATTTTGTTGCCATACTCATGAGGTAAACAGTAGCCTGTGGTGTCGGGAATGTTGACAACGGTAGCACCCGCTTTAATTACGGCTTCGACTACTCGTGCCAAGTATTCGTTGTCTGTTCGGCCAGCGTCCTCGGCATAAAATTCAACGTCTTCAACATATCGTTTGGCATATTTCACAGCAGCTACAGCACGTTCAATTATCTCTTCGCGTGTTGAATTGAATTTGTATTTTATGTGGCTATCACTTGTGCCTATGCCTGTGTGTATGCGCTTGTGCTTGGCAAACTTTAATGCCTCAGCTGCACAATCAATGTCTTTTTCAACAGCGCGTGTCAAGGCACAGATGGTGGGCCATGTAACGGCTTTTGATATTTCAATAACAGAGTTAAAGTCGCCAGGACTTGAAATGGGAAATCCTGCTTCGATTACGTCAACTCCCAATTGTTCGAGTTGTTTGGCTACTTGAATTTTTTCAACTGTGTTCAGTTGGCAGCCTGGTACTTGTTCACCATCGCGTAGGGTGGTGTCAAAAATGTAAAGTCTGTCGCTCATAATATTTTGATTGTGTTGTTAAATGCGTGGTAAATAAAACATCCTCACTTCCAGTGTTGTGGGGCGGAAGTGAGGATGTTATTGCGTTATTGGCTTACACATATGTTTTTGCATGCTATTTAAGTAGCATTGCTATGTGTTATCAATTGATGCTTGTTCTTTTTTTACTTTAAAGCATAACTCTCACTCCCGCGTACCCAGTGTACGCAAGCTAAGCAATAGACTAAGTCGGAAGTAAGATGTCAATGTTTGCTTCATGTTATTTTCTTTTTGTGTGGGCAAAGTTATAAAATAATTGCAAAATGAAAGCATTTTAGATGTTTTTTTTGATAGGGAATAAAAAACTCTTTGATGCTTGCATCAAAGAGCTTTTAACGACCATTTGTTTTGCCATAAAGATAAATGCTTTATTTGTCAACGTATATTTGTTTTACGCAAGATGTTTGTTGCGTTTTTACTATGTTTTAATGCATGTAATTCGTTATCAACTAATTTGTAACCTCTAAAAAAATAAAAGTGGCCCATTTCGCAACGGACCACTCAATGTTTTTATAGGTATTAGTCCTTAAGGTAAAAAGATTGTGATTAGGATAACGGGTGCAAATGTAGTTTCTTATTTTTACATGACCAAACATTTGCTAAAGAATTTATATAACTATTGTTATATTCTGTAATACGCAATATGCAAAGTTGTGTGTATATAGTTAAAAAGCAGGAAGAAGTGTACCTTCTTCCTGCTTGAATTTTAAAAGTCGAACGAAAGTCGAGCGTTGATTTGTCGGCCTGTGAGGTAGTTGGGCACGGCATACTGTGTGTTGGTAATGTCTGTTACCCAATAGTATGAATTGACATTGTCAATGCCTAATAAGTTGAAGCAGTCAACTCCCAACCATATATTTTTAAATATGCGTCCTATGCCATGTTGTATGTGATGGTCTTCATTTTTGAGTAATCGGTAACTCATGCCTACATCAACGCGTTTGTAAGCAGGGGCACGTAAGGTTTGTTGTGCTTTTTCGCTACGGGGAGGACCAAAGGGTAGGCCATCGGCAAAGGCTGCCTTAAGCGTAAAGCGCCAACGAGTCGTTCCAGGAAAGTAGTCGGTAAAGTACAACGAAACGTTGTAAAGTTGATCTGTTGGGCGTGGTATCCACAGTCCGTTAATCTTTTCTTTCGTGCGCATGAGTGAGAAGGACAACCATGAGTCGGTGCCTGGCACAAATTCGCCATAGAGCTTGAAATCAACACCTGCTGCGTAACCACTTGATTCATTCCGTCCGTAATACACAACACGCACATTGTCAACCGTGTAAGGTATGAGGTGTGATAAGGCTTTGTAGTAAGCCTCGGCTGTGAATTTAAATGGGCGGTCGGCTACCTTAAAGGTGTAATCGGCTCCCAGCACAAAGTGAATGGAACGTTGTGACTTGATGTTGCGGTTTAGTTGAACGGTTGATACGCCTGCTGTAATGGTTGTATCCTTTAATTCCTTGTAGAAGGGCGGTTGGTAATAAAAACCTGTAGCAAAGCGCAGTGTCCAATGATCAGAGAAGGATGGGAGTAGCCCTACCGATAGGCGTGGCGAAACGATGGTTTCTTTATTCCAATCCCAATGGCTGAGTCGAAGTCCATAGGTAATGTTGAACAAACCTGCCTTTGACCGAATGCGCCATGTGTCTTGTGCAAAGAACGCTATGCGTGAGGTGGTGATGTCAGACTTTGAGCGTAGACTATAAATAAGGCGTAAGGCTGTAGGGTTGTAAGGGAGTGAATAGCCCATTGAGTCGCGCATCTCCCATTCGCGTGAGTTATCGTGTATGGTTTCGCGTGTCCAATTAAAGCCTGCTTGTAGTGTGTGGCCCGTAAACTTTGTGCGAAAGCGCAACCCCGTGTTCATAACGCGTGCACGCAAGCGGTTGCGAGCATGCTCTAAATATGTGCCCACACCCATTTGCTCTTGTGTGGTAGCTTCGTTTAGCCAATATTGGCCTTGTATGTCATAGGTTTCATGCTCTTGTGTAGAGTAGGTTGAAAACTGAAAAGCCAAGTAGGTGTTGGGGTTAAAATGGCGAGTAAGGGTTGCCGCACCAAATAGGGTGCGGAAGTAATCCTTCTCTTGTCCATCAAAGTAAACCTTAAAGGTTTTGGCTTCGTAGATGGTGCCAAACTTTGTTTCGCGATCGTGGGGCACAAAGTTGTAATGATTGTCTGATATGTTGGCCAAGGCGTCAAATGACCATCGCCTGTTGGGGTGCCATGATAGCACGGCTTGATAGTCAAGAAAGTTGGGCTTGTATTCACCATTGGTGTCGGTTGAACCTAATAGGTAACGTGTGGTTTTGTAACGGAGTGATGACATTAAACTCACCTTTTTATTGCCCCAACCCACGTAGGCTCCTGCTCCTAACATGGAGGCTTGTGCTGAGGCTTCAAATGCATCGGGACGCTTGTAGGTGATGTCAAGTACCGACGACATTTTGTCACCATAACGAGCTTCAAATCCTCCTGAGGAGAAGCCAATGCTCTCAACCATGTCAGAATTGATGATGGAGAGTCCCTCTTGTTGGCCTGAACGAACTAACATGGGGCGGTATACTTCAATGCCATTGAGGTAAACGCAATTTTCGTCAAACGATCCACCACGAACATTATATTGTGATGACAACTCATTGTGGGTTGACACACCTGCTTGTGTGGCTATGATTTCTTCAACACCATTACCTGTAGTCGAAGGTGATAGTTTGGTGTCGGGTTTTGTTATGTGTTGTGTGGTAGTGGTTTGTCGTCCCTGTCCTGTAACTACGGCTGTGCCTAAGTTGTTGTCGGGGGAGTAGGGAGGTAGTATGATGTCTAATCTAACAGAATCACCTGGCGAACGTAATAGGCGCTTGCGTGTTTCATAGCCTATCATTGAGTATACTATGCGCACGCTATCGGCAGAGTTGCACCATAGGGTATATTCTCCTTTAAGGTTAGTAACGGTAAGCGCTGCCTGTCCTAAGGCTCGAACACTTGCCAATTCAATAGGTGCTCCGTCTGTATCTTTTATTGTGCCGAACACGCGTGTGCGTTTTTGTGCGTGTGCTTGCATCGTGCTGAATAAAAGGCCGATGAGCAGAAATATGTGAAGTTTCTTTAGTGGGTTCATGCTACTAATAACGAATAAATACTATTGTTATTGTTGTAAGGATAAAATTAAAGGCGCAACTTTCAATGTTGAAAGCTGCGCCATTGTGTGGGCAAAGATGGATTCGAACCACCGAAGGCGTAAGCCAGCAGATTTACAGTCTGCCCCATTTGGCCACTCTGGTATTTGCCCGTCTTGTTTTGTTTTTGCAACCCTTATTTCTGAATTGCGATGCAAAGGTAGCGCTTATTTTTTAAATACCAAACATTTCATCGATTTTTTTTTAAAAAAGTGCTTTTTTCGTTCGTTTTACAGCTTTTTGAATGGTTTCTCTACCTATAAAACACCTAATTATAACCCGTTGGCGGAATTTCAGGTTAACGGGTTAACAAGTAAGTATGCTTTACACCATTTATTATGTTAAAGCCAGAATGACAAGAAACTTAAAAAGCTTGGCAAACTTACCTGTTAACCCGTTAACTTGTCAACTTGTTTACTAATTCCGCCAACGCGTAATTATAGGTTACTTGTTCATATTGATGTTGAGATGAAATTGTATGTAAAACATAAGCATCATGCGTTCTCTTTTTTTGTGTAAAAGGTTGCATGATGCTTTATTTCTTTCTTCCTTTCTTGAATTACCCTACAAGCGATGTGAAGGGTGGAGTAGGGCTTGTGTCTATCACAGGTTGGACATAATGCTTATTTTTGTAGCTTCCAAGCATAGTCAACCATCTTGATAGCAGTAAGTGCAAATTCTTCGCCTTTGTTGCCTAAACGTCCACCAGCACGTTCTTCAGCTTGTTCATGGTTGTTGACGGTGAGTAAGCCGAAAATTACTGGTATGTCGCCATGAGCGTTCAGTTCGGCAATGCCTTGGGTTACACCTTGACATATGTAGTCGAAGTGAGGGGTGTCGCCACGAATAACGCATCCTAATATGATAATGCCGTTAACATGACCAAATTTGGCTAATTGCGAGGCAGCATATACTAGTTCAAAACTACCAGGCACACGTTTAACGGTGATGTTGTTTTCTGCAACGCCATTTTTTTGAAGCTCTTTCATAGCCCCATCTAATAGTTTGTCGGTAATGTGGTTGTTCCATTCTGTTGCGATGATGCCAAAGCGCATTTCGCTTGCGTCGGGTATGGGGATTGTTTGATCTTCTGTATAAGAAAAGTTGGCTGATGACATATGTTTATGAGAAATGATTAAATGCAAAAGGTTAAAGAACAAAGCGTAACCATGTTCTGCTAAAAGACCATGTTTGCTACTTCATGCTTTAACCTTTTGTATGCTATTATAATATGTACGCGTACGCGCGTAAACGTTATTTGCTAAGTCTTTCGATGTACTTGTCGATGATGGCGTCAAGTATTACACCATTTTGTTGCTGACGAGCGCAAAGAGGAGCTGAGGGGTATTGAGCCTTAATGTCTTGATAAAGTTTTAAGGCATCGTCCTTCTTGTTTTGGCTTTCAAGAATCAAACCTGCATCAAACAAAGCTTGTGCGCAGAGAGCAGGAACGTCGGTGGCTTTAGCTGCCTTCTTGAATGTTTCAACAGCCTTGTCTAATTGCTTATCTGTAGCGTAGGCATTTGCTAAAGCTGACAGAGCTTGAGCTGAGATAGTAGCATCGTCTTTTGTGTCAAAGTCCTCAAGATACTTGATGGCATCTTTGGTTTTTCCTAATTGATAGCTGCAAAGGCCGGCTTCGTACTTAGCAAGGTTACCTGCATCAGTTGAACTATATTTGTCGGCTATTTTGGCTAAACCAAGCGTCTTGCCTTCGCCTTTAAGTGCATGCTCATAATCCTGTGCCATAACATATTGCTGCATGACGATACCTAAGCATTCTTGTGCTTTTTCTTCGCGAGGCTTTGAATAGCCATAAACGTAAGCGAATGAGCCGCCTACAATTACAACCACAGCAACAATGGCGGTGATTACCTGCTTTTTGTACTTGATGAAAAAAGCTTCTGACTTGGCCAGTGTTTCGTTTACATCAAGTGCTTGAGTGTTCTTTTGATTGCTCATAATATGTTTGTTCTTTTGTTTTCAGAAAATTGCAGCGCAAATTTACAACTTTCCCTCTAAGTAATGAAATAAACCTTTGTTTTTTTTGCTTTTCGTTGATATTTACTACTTTGTTGTTGCGTGTGCTCGTGGCAAAAGCGTAAATTTGCACTCTAAATTTATAAACGATTTCATGATACTCAATCATCTCTCAATAACCAATTATCGTAATTTGCAAATAGCCAATCTTGACTTCTCGCCCAATGTGAACTGTTTGGTGGGGGCAAATGGTATGGGTAAATCAAATGTGTTGGACGCTATTTATTATTTATCATTTTGCCGAGGGTTTGCGAGTGCACAGGATTCGGCAAACATCAATCATGCATCTGATTACTTTATACTTGAAGGTGATTATCAGTTAGAATCAGGAACTGTACAACATGTTTGCTGCTCGCTGAAGCAAGGCTCGCCTAAGCGCGTAAAGGTGGATGGTAAGGCAGTAAAACGTATATCTGATCATGTGGGGCGTATTCCCATGGTGATGATAGCTCCTGCCGATGCTGCTTTGATTTTAGGGGGGAGTGAAGAAAGACGTCGATTTATGGATATGGTGATAATGCAGTATTGTCCCTCTTATTTAGATGCCTTGATACGTTATGAGAAGGCTTTAAAGCAACGCAATGCTCTCTTAAAGCAAGAGGATGAACCTGATGAGAGTGTGATGCTTGTGTTGGAGGAGATGATGTCCATGTCGGGACAGGTGATTTATCAAGAACGCAAACAGTTTGTAGCGGAGTTTTTGCCTATTTTCTTAGAACTCTACCATCGTCTGTCGGGTGATGAAAGTGAACAAGTTGATATTCAATATGTGAGTCATGGTGATAGGGGAGACTTGTTGCCCCAGCTAACGAACTGGCGCATAAAAGAGCGTATTGTGGGATATTCATTACATGGAATGCATAAGGATGACTTGGACTTGAAGTTGAACGGCTATGCTGTAAAGCGTGAAGCATCACAAGGACAACAAAAAACATTCTTTATTGCAATGAAGCTCTCGCAATATGTGTTTTTAAAGAACAAGGGAGAGCAGCGTGTGCCTTTATTACTATTAGATGATATATTTGATAAATTGGATGCACAACGCGTAAGGCGCATTATTGATTATGTTAGTAGTCAAGCGTTTGGACAAATTTTTATAACAGATACACGCCGTGAACATTTAGATGGTATTTTGGCTGCAACGCAACGTGATTATAAATTATTTTCGGTTGTGAATGGTGAAGTGAATGAGGTGTAATTGGAAAACGAATACTCCAAACTTCATTAAAGGTGACCTCTGCTATCGCGAAGATAGGCTGCACCTCGGCAATAAAAATAAAAGTCTTTCAGCCTTTTATTTTGTATTGCGCTCGGTTTGCACTACTTTGCTATCGCGAAGATAGGCTGCACCTCGGCAATAAAAATAAAAGTCTTTCAGCCTTTTATTTTGTATTGCGCTCGGTTTGCACTACTTTGCTATCGCGAAGATAGGCTGCACCTCGGCAATAAAAATAAAAGTCTTTCAGCCTTTTATTTTGTATTGCGCTCGGTTTGCACTATCTTTGCAACAGAAAACATAACTATTACGTATGCAACAGAAAATCATTATTCTCGATTTCGGATCGCAAACAACGCAACTTATTGGTCGTCGTTTGCGCGAACTCGACACGTTTTGCGAAATTCTGCCTTACAACAAATTTCCTCATGACGATGAGTCAGTTATTGGTGTAATCCTTTCAGGTTCTCCTTATAGTGTTTATGACCCAGAAGCTTTTAAGGTTGATTTGAGCAACATTCGTGGCAAATATCCTATTCTTGGCATTTGTTATGGAGCGCAATATATGGCTCAACTCTATGGCGGAAAGGTAGAACCTGCTGGGAGTCGTGAGTATGGTCGTGCCAACCTCGAAACCTTTGAACACGACAATCCTTTGTTCAAGGGATTTGATGAAAACTCACAAGTGTGGATGAGCCATGGCGATACTATAACAGCTATACCTCAAGGCTTTCATTGTATTGCTTCAACGGCAAAGGTAAAGTTTGCTGCTTATCAAGCTGATGATGAAAAACTATGGGGTGTGCAATTCCACCCAGAGGTGTTCCACTCATTGCAAGGTACGCAATTGCTCAAGAATTTTGTGGTTGACATTTGTGGTAGCCGACAAGATTGGAGTCCAGCATCATTTGTTGACACTACTGTGGCCGAATTGAAAGCCCAATTGGGTGATGATAAAGTAATACTTGGACTTTCGGGAGGTGTTGATAGTTCTGTTGCAGCCGTATTGCTCAATAAGGCAATAGGCAAAAACCTTACTTGTATCTTTGTTGATCATGGCATGTTGCGTAAGAACGAGTTCCGTGATGTAATGAACGATTACAAATGCTTAGGACTTAACGTAATTGGTGTAGATGCCAGTGAAAAGTTCTTTAGCGACTTGGCTGGTGTGACAGACCCCGAACAAAAGCGCAAAATTATAGGTCGCGACTTTGTTGAGGTATTCAATGCTGAGGCTAAAAAGCAAACAGGCGCAAAGTGGTTGGCACAAGGCACCATCTATCCTGATCGTATAGAATCGCTCAATATTACGGGTAAGGTAATAAAAAGTCACCATAATGTAGGTGGATTGCCTAAAGAGATGAATTTGCAACTTTGCGAACCTTTAAAATGGCTGTTTAAGGATGAAGTACGCCGTGTAGGACGTTCAATGGGCATGCCCGAGCACCTTATTACGCGTCATCCATTCCCAGGTCCAGGCTTAGCTGTGCGCATATTGGGCGACATTACTCCCGAAAAGGTACGCATATTGCAAGACGCTGATGATATTTACATACGTGGCTTGCGCGACTATAAAGTTAAACTATCGGGTGACGAAGCTCGCCGTGTGTTAGCAGCAGGTGTGCCTGCTGATATGAAAAATGGTGAGATTGAAGTAAGCCTTTATGACCAGATATGGCAAGCAGGAACTGTGTTGCTATCAACTGTTCGCTCGGTTGGTGTAATGGGGGATGAGCGTACTTACGAACACCCTGTTGCCTTGCGTGCTGTTACCAGTACTGATGCCATGACAGCTGACTGGGCGCATTTGCCTTATGATTTTATGGCAAAGGTTTCAAATGATATTATCAATCATGTGAAGGGGGTGAACCGCGTTTGCTACGACATATCTTCAAAACCACCCTCAACAATTGAGTGGGAATAATAGGAATGCCGATACTTAAGAATTTGATATAAACGAAGAATGAGGTAAGATTCAAATAAAGAGTCTTATCTCATTCTTCGTTTTTGTAGATCGGGGCTTTATATGATTGGAGGTATGAAGAAGGGTGTTGATATTTTAATAATTCGTAATAGATAATGACCTACTCTATGTGTTGTAGAACATGTTTGATACTTTAAGTGCTCAAAAAATACTGAATTTAATATATTTATGTGTATTTTTGTGGCTGAATGAAACGAATGTAAATGGAATGAAATATAATTAACGTGTTGGCGAAATTAGTAAACAAGTTGACAGGTTAATGGGTAATAGGTTTGTTTGCCATTTTTTTTGCCTCTTACCATTCCGACTTTAACAAAATAGGTGGTGTATGGCATACTTACTTGTTAACCTGCCAGCTTGTTAGTCCGTTAGCCAAGATTTCAGCCAATGGGTATATTTATCATTTCTATCAAAAAAATCAAGCCTATAGTATGGACAATTACATGAAAAAATGGATGGGGGCTGCTGTTTGCTGCTTTATTTTAGGTGGTGGACAGGGCATTGTAGCTCAAAAAGTTATTTTTCCACAGTCGCAACAAGCAGGAGTGGCAACGCTGCTATTAGATGACAATGCATATACCTTAAAAAATAATCTGCTTACAGCTAAGTTTGTGAAAAGCGGCAATCAACTTGTATTTGGTGGCTGTGAAGAAATGAATCTTAAAGCAGGTACGGACTTGTTTAAGGTGGTGCTGGGTGATGGCACAAGTTTCACTTCGTCAGAAATGACGTTAGTGAGTGTTGAACAAGAAGACCTTGTTGGCGATGAAAAAGCCGTAAAAGGCTCAGACAAATTCAATGGTAAGGCTATCAAGGCTGTATTTAAAAAAGACAAGTTGAATGTTGTATGGCATGCGGTGTTGCGTGATGGTTCACATTACTTGCGCACAACGCTTGATGTGACGGCTGATGCGGACCAACCTATGCAGTCTATCACTCCCATGCTCTATAATGTTGACAATGAAACGGCGCAGTCGGTGCCTGTTGTTGTGGGCAATACGCGTGGAGCTTTGTTGGCAAGTGAAAAAATATTTGCAGGACTTGAAACTCCTATGGGTGTAAACTCTGCTCAAGTGGCCAATGCGGGAATGGATAGCTTTACTCCTAAAACTTGGAATTCAAGTTCCTTTACATGGATTCCTGGTGACGAATTGCCTCAAGAAATTCGTAATAGCGAAATAAAAGTTGACAATAATGCTGTTTCGCCAGATGATGTACGTGGCACACAAGGCTACGTGTCATTCCGTAAAACTGGTGAGCAGACCATTACCTTTCAATACACCAGTGGACAGCATCGTCTTGATATTGTAGGTGTTGATGTGGTTGATGGTAAAGGAAACGTAATAGCACACGATTATCATGCAGGTTATACTGGCGGACAAAAGAGCAACAACGTGTACACACTCAACATTCCACAAGTTGGGGCATACGTGTTGCGTTACTTTGTTGCAGGAACCGTGCGTAGCGACTTTAATAGTAATGGCACAATAACTTTCAGCGAAAAAATATCTGTGCCAGTAGTAGTTTATGACCTTGTGGCAAATAAAAAACAACCTGTGAAGCTCAAAGCAACATCCACAGCACAAGCGTCATCTGAAATAACTACTTACGACCGTACTGGTTGGAGTGTTACTGTAGATGGATGGAATCCGGATAACAATACAGGTACGGCTGATGCTATTATTGATGGAAACGTTAATACCTATTGGCATTCACATTATAGCGATAATACCAATAAAGCCATGCCACATTGGTTTATGGTTGATATGCAAAAGTCGCAGGCTGTGGGAGCTATAGGTATAATTACTCGTCAGGCCGAAAAATCAGTTAATGGACATATTAAGGATTATGAAATTTGGACGGGCGATGATGCCAACGCTTTGACTAAGCAAACACAAGGTACGCTTACTTATAGCAAACAGCAAGTGTGGGTGGCTTTGCCTGCTCAAGTGAATGCTCGCTATGTAAAGGTGGTTATAAACTCGTCACAAAATGGGGCTGTATTTGCTTGTTGCGCAGAGTTTAACGTGTCGCCCGATAACCCATATGCCGATCAAGAAGTAACAAATTTTGAAGTGGACGATGAGGCCATTCGCCAATGGACACCTCAAACATGGCAAACGGTTAATGATGCTGACATTCCTTGGCGTGTGAAGGAACAAGATGAGGCTTATCCTAACATTATGGCTAAGAGCATGGACGTTGACTTTACAACGGGAGGTGGCACGTTTAAAACGACCTTTGAATATGCTAGTGGGAATAACCGACTTAATATGGTGGGAGTTGACTTGCTTGATGCCAGCAACAATGTTGTAGCTTCTGATTATCATGCAGGATACACAGGTACTGCTAAGGATGCCAATGAATATACACTATGGGTACCACGCGAGGGTAAGTATCGTTTGCGCATGATGGTAAGCAAAAAGATTGAGAATATCACTTCGTCGGGTAACATTATTCTCAATTACACCAAGGTTGACACCTTGCATATGTTGGCCCCAACTGAAGTACCTTTGCAGGGGTATTGGCGTCGTAACACAACGCTGAAACAAGGACAAACTTGGGAGGTAAGTTCAGTAGTAGGTATTGTAGCTCCTGGACAGCAACGTCGTTCGTTCTTGGCTTATAGTGAGCGCGAACGTGCTGTGCCTTGGCGTGCATTCCCTCTCTATAACTCATGGTATGAGTTAAACATTGATCGTAACAATGCGGTGGGTAATAATGGTGTATACGATACATCTGACCCTGATAACAAAAAGGGTAATTACTCGGGCAACATGACTAGCGAACAATGTGTTGACGTGGTACAGCATTGGAAGGATAAGTTCTACGATGTATATAATAAAGCTCCTTATGCCTTTGTGTTTGATGATGGATGGGATGCTTATGGAACATGGACATTTAACACTAACTTCCCTAATGGTTTCAAGGCTGAAGACAACTTAGCTAAGAGCATGGGTGTGGGCATTGGCGCATGGTTAGGCCCTGTCGGAGGTTATGGCAAGAGTGGTACATACCGTCGCAATTATTGGAGTAGTCGTGGTGGTATGCAGTTGAGCAATGACTCTTATTACAAATATTTTGTTGACTGTTGTAACAACATGATTAAGCAGTACGACTTCCGCTTCTTCAAGTTTGATGGCATTAGTGCACAAGGAACCGCCTATGGTCCTGATGCTGGCGATACGGGTATTGAAAATGCTGAAGGTATTATAAGCATTGAACGCGATGTACGTAAGAGCCGTCCTGACATTTTCTTTAATACTACTGTTGGTACATGGGCCTCTCCCTTCTGGTTCCATTATAGTGATGCTATTTGGCGCCAAGATGCTGACTGTGCAAAAATTAGCGGTATAGGTACTGATCGTGAACAATGGATTACATACCGTGATTACATGGTTTACAAAATCTTTACGCAAGGTTCACCATTATGTCCTATTAATACTCTAATGACGCATGGCCTTATTTTAAGTGAAAAGGGAAAACCTTACACACCGAGTGATTATAGCTATGAGGGTGTACTCCGTGAAATGCGTTGCGCATTTGGTTGTGGCTCGGGTATGGTTGAACTTTATACCGACTATAAATTGATGGACAACATAAAGGACGGACAAGGTAATGCAGGTGCTTTGTGGAAGGATTTGTCAGAGTGTATGGAATGGCAAGAACGCAATGCTGACGTATTGCCCGATGTTCATTGGGTAGGTGGCAATCCATGGGATGGTAGCAAGGTCAACGTTTATGGCTGGGCTGCCTGGAATGGTAAAAAGGTGACGCTCACACTTCGTAACCCTGATGTAAAGGAACGTACGCTCACTACCACCTTACGTAAGGTGTTTGATATTCCATCTTACATCAAAACTTCCATTTCTTTAAGCAGTTCTTTTGTCGATCAAGTGCTGGGCGGCAATACGGGCTTGCGCGGTGTTGAAGAGAACGAAGCTATTGATATTGACAAGAATATCACTTTTACATTACCAGCTTCGTCGGTATTTGTGCTCGAAGGCAATGATAATGGCAACTTTGATTTTCCTGTTACGGGTATAAAGGACGCTAAAACTGAAACTCTGGATAATACGTCAACTACAGCTATTTACGATATATCAGGCCGCCGCTTGGTACTTCCGCAAAAGGGTAGTGTGAATATTATCAATGGAAAGAAATTACTCAAGTAGAGTAGTTATTGAATAAATAAAAAAGAATGAGGTAAAGTTCAAATAGAATACTTTATCTCATTCTTTTTGTTTTCGCAATTATTGCTTCTATATAACGCGTTGGCGGAATTAGTAAACAAGTTGACAAGTTAACGGGTTAACAGGTAAGTTTGCCAGCTTATTAAGCTTTTCACCATTCAGAATTTAACACAATAGGTAATGTAAAGCATAC
>SAMEA3663105__coassemble_572_pt1 | contig 17641 bp, 20 predicted proteins | sample SAMEA3663105__metabat2_low_PE_034 | metagenome-assembled genome bin SAMEA3663105 (sample SAMEA3663105) | pig gut metagenome | biome: pig gut; feature: pig-associated habitat; material: faeces | place: Denmark | collected 2012
TTTTCTCGCATTTTTAATGTTTAGAAAATGTGTCAACCTATATCAGGGTAAGACAGCATTCATAGACCATTAATAACCACTATTAGCCACACACAAGTTACACGGTAATTTCACCCGCAATGCTCTTATTCATCAATCGAATAATTTCATTGTGCGAGTAATCATGTCCCAACAAAAACATCAACTTAGTGATCATGCCCTCAACCGTTGAATCATAACCATTCACCACACCAGCTTGCAACAATTGCAAACCCGTTTCGTAACGACTCATTTCAACCGTACCCTTGTAACATTGGGTTATGTTCACCACTATCACACCTCTATTTACCAATTTGCGAATACTATCAACAAACCATGCCTTTTGCGGTGCATTACCTGCACCAAAGGTTTTCATCACCACGGCACGCAAGCCTGGCACATTAAGCATGGTGTCAACCACCTCCTTGCGTATGCCAGGAAATATGGTTAGTATCATCACATTATTGTCGAGCAAAAAGTGTGGATGAAAGGTGGCATCGGGCTGTGGATGGCGTATTAAGTGTGACTCATACTTAATATGTATGCCCGCATGAGCTAACGAAGGCAAGTTGAAAGAGCGAAAAGCATTAAATCCCTCTGAATTAATTTTAGTGGTGCGGTTACCACGCATCAGTCTGCTCTCAAAGAATATGCACACCTCAGGCACCATAGGGCGCCCCATTTGGTCGCGAGCGGCTGCAATTTCAATGCTTGTCAGCAAGTTTTCTTTTCCATCCGTACGCAACTGACCTATTGGCAACTGCGAACCTGTTATGATGACAGGCTTGCCCAAATTTTCAAGCATAAAGCTCAGAGCCGATGCTGTGTAAGCCATGGTGTCTGTGCCATGCAATAGCACAAAGCCATCATAACTTTCATAATGATCGGCTATAATGTGCGCCATCTTTATCCAATAGCGTGGCTCCATGTCGCTGGAGTCAATAGGTGGATCAAAAGCCAAAGCATCAATGTGATAATTGAACTGCTTAAACTCTGGAACATAATGCTTAAATTGCTCAAAGTCAAAATTCTCGAGCGCACCCGTTTCAGGATTTTCAATCATGCCTATAGTACCACCTGTGTATATGATGAGTATGTGGGGGGTTCTTGGATTATCCATGCGTGCAAAATTAACAAAATATATTGATAAAACAACTGCTCAAGCATAGGTCATGTTTGAACTTTTAGCGATACAAAAACGCGCACTTTTCTACAAAAACAGTACCTTTGCATTATAACAAGCAAAGCCTAATGTGCCTATGCCATACAAAACGTTAGAGCACATCAAGGCATGCATGCTATTTGTAAAGTTTATAAACACGCTAAATCTATACAATTCAACATATGAAACTTTGGGAAAAATCAGTACAAGTTACTGACGAGATAGACAAATTCACCGTAGGACACGATCGCGAACTCGACCTATACTTGGCCCCTTATGATGTGTTGGGGTCAATGGCACACGTTACCATGCTTCATAGCATTGGACTTATTGCCGATAATGAACTGCAGCCTTTGCTCAACGAGTTGAAAAAAATTTACCACATTGCACTGAGTGGCCAATTTGTTATTGAAGACGGCATTGAGGATGTTCACTCACAAGTTGAACTCATGCTGACACGTGCCTTAGGCGACATGGGTAAAAAAATTCACTCTGGACGTTCACGCAACGACCAAGTTCTGGTTGACCTTAAACTCTTTACACGTCAAAAGTTGCGTGAAGTAGCCACTGCCATGCGACAACTATTTGACGAGTTGCAAAAGCAGAGCGAACGTTATAAAAACGTGCTTATGCCTGGTTACACTCACCTGCAAGTGGCCATGCCATCCAGCTTCGGACTATGGTTTGGCGCCTATGCCGAGAGTTTAACTGACGACATGCTGTTCATTGAGTCGGCCTATCGCTTAACTAACCGTAACCCATTGGGTTCGGCAGCAGGCTATGGCTCATCATTTCCCCTCAACCGGCAAATGACTACCGACCTACTCGGCTTTGACTCTATGAACTACAACGTGGTGTATGCACAAATGGGACGTGGCAAAATGGAACGCAATGTAGCCTTTGCCTTAGCAAGTGTAGCTGGAACGGTAGCTAAGTTGGCCTTTGACGCGTGCATGTTTAACTCACAGAACTTTGGCTTTATCAAACTGCCCGATGAGTGTACAACGGGGTCAAGCATCATGCCACACAAAAAGAACCCTGATGTGTTTGAACTCATACGTGCACGCATGAACCGCTTGCAAGCCTTGCCACAAGAGATGACACTCATTATGAACAATTTGCCCTGTGGCTACTTCCGCGACTTGCAAGAACTGAAAGAAGCCTTTTTACCCGCCTTTGACCGCTTGATTGACTGCTTGCACATGACCACCTACATCATTGAACGCATTCGTGTCAATGAGCACATTCTTGACGACGAGCGTTACAATGCTATATTCTCAGTTGAAGAGGTGAACCGCTTGGCAGCCGAAGGCATGCCCTTCCGCGATGCCTACAAAAAGGTGGGGCTCGACATTGAAGCTGGGCGTTTCACACCTAACAAAAACATCCATCACACGCATGCTGGCAGCATAGGCAACCTATGCAACGATGCCATAAAGAACTTAATGGATGCCACTTGGAAAAAGTTTAACTTTGAACGCGTAGACCAAGCTATTGACAAACTGACTAAATAGCCATTTACACCGCACACTGAGTGCAAAAAAAATATTGTAAATGGTCTTTATCTATCCCTTTTAATAATCAAAAGCAGCTAACCGATATGAAGCGGTTAGCTGCTTTTCTTCATTTTTAGAACAGGAGTATTCCTTTTTAATCAGTTGGGTGATTCGTCCAGTTCATGCTATCCCAACTCTTATCGTTCGAGAACGAGGTGCTGGCATCAACTTCAATATCGTCTTTGATACTGATTTCGGGCGGCAAAGCCATCACTCGTTCCGTAACTAAAGCGTATAGCTGCGATTCGGGGGCTGAATACACTTTTTATTGTCGTTGTCATGTTTGCATTATTAGGGTTTAAGTAATTATATAAACTAAATTTAAACACCTACTTACCATTACTAAGTATCCTTTTTTTACCATTTACAATGTACACGCCCTTGGCTTGAGTGGATGAACATTTACGACCATCAATGCCATAAACTATGATAGGCGCGTTTGTTTCATTATCCACCACGTTGCTTACAGCAGTTTGCTTGTCGGCAAAGTTCATGGCTACGGCAGGAAGCGTAGCGTTGCATTGCAAATAAGCCTTGTAACGTGGTAGTGTGCTACCCACCTTGGCACGATAAAAAGCTGTTTGTCCCTGTTGGGAGTTCAGCACATAAGCATTGTCGCCTGATGCAATAACGTGGTCGCCCTGAACATTGGCTTGCAAAAGGTTGCCTGTTAGTTCGGCCACAAAGGTTGAAGCGTCAGCTTGTTCCATAACCAACACATCGGTTGCAGAGTTGGTGGTTAACAGAACCCCTTGTTCGGCAGGGATAGCACAGCCTTCGGGCACCGCAGTGAGCTGTGCTTTATTGTCGTCAACTTGCTTAACATACCATGCTTTTGCACCATTGGGTACTACAGCGTTAAAGGGTGCGCTAAAGGTGGCAATGGATGCCACATCTTGCAGTTGATCGGCAGCGTTCATTTTCACTTCCACTTGGGTGGGAGCCGCAGGTGAATTTGACTCAAACACAGGTTCACCATTGGAATCAACTAAAAATCTGCCTTCTATACCCAAGAAGGTCAACTCTGCTGGATGAATGGCTTGAGCCCCCCATGAATTATTCTCCTCATCATATATTCCTCGTTCAAAATAGAAGAGGTCTTTATAACGCTTGGGTTCAAGGGCATGTATTTCTTTCTTGGGATTTTTGCGATCATTGGGAACTGAATCTGTCACCCATATTCGCGTGATGGTGTTGGTTTCAGTATCTACTTCAATTGCCCATAAAGTCCAAGCATGGTTATAGTCACGAATTTGCGCAATGTAGTTACCCGTAGTAAAATATCTCAGCAACACATCGGTTAATATTGTTTCGTTTGAATTGATATAACCTCGCGTGAAGATGATTGGATTGTCATAGTCGCCTTCGGGAAGGTAATTCTGATAAAGACCAGTGCGTGTGTAAACGATGGTTGGGTGTGTCTCTTTCAAATACCAATCGAGGGCTTTATACACATAGTCACCCCCCTTATTAAAGTAGGAGTTGCAATCAAATTCCCGATTGATTTCCTCTGGATCCCAGCATTTCCCTGTGTAAATGTACTTTTCCTTTATGCGGTCCTGCCACCATGCTATCATGTTGCTACTAACCGCAGCCCAGCAACCATTCGTAAACTGAAAGGTGTTGTACCAACCAGCCTTTTCACTGACACCTTTCGCCCAATATTGCACTTTCTTTGCTTTTGCCGAAGAAAATGGAAGCATGATGCCCAACGCGAATGCCAATGCAAATATAATTGATGTCTTCTTCATTTTATCAATATCAAGTTAATGTTCATAATGTCACATCGAAGATTGTGTAAGGGACACACTCTTTGTTGTTTGGCGATTACACACTCCACGCACAGAAGAGCCATAATAGCGTGCATGATTCCAATCGGAATTGAAATATGCTTGAAAAAATTGCAACTGGTAGGCAGAGCCATAGTAAGTAGAGGTGCGGAAAAGCGAACTTGACCAATAATACCCGTGTACACCTTTTTCGTTTATTTGATTGGCATAACGACAACCTGCCGCTGGCAAAAAGAGTGAAGCATCGTTGTTTTTGCTCGCTACCACATATCCTGCTACACCTGTTTTTTGGTAGTCATCAGTCCATGTCCAAACACAATGCGCTTGTAATTCAGCCCATTCATCCTTGGTGGGCATACGCCATGCACCACCCCATGTGGTTGACGCAGCATCATCGGTGGCATCAAGCGACAATAATCCATCTGAATTATTATACTTTGTGAGCGAATTATAACTTGTTCCATGAGAGTAGGTAGCCCATCGAAAGTCTGTTTTCAAGGTTGTTTCGCCCCATGCATAATAGTTTCCCAAGTCTTGAGGACGATTGGCACCTATATTGGTTGAAGCCCATTTAACTCCACTGGGCAATCCTAAATCAATCCAAGTATGCTCAACCTCCTCGCCCGTGGTTTGCACAACCATAGCACAAAACGTTGCACACATAATCAAACAAGAAATTAACTTTTTCATTCGTTCATAATTTAATTAACGCGAGTTCGGGATAAGAAACGCAAAAAATAAATAGGGTAAACGAGTAAAAAAAGTTCGTTTTACCCTTTGCTAATTCATTGATTATTAGTAACTCTATAGTCAAATCAAAATCAAATTACTTATGATTAGCAAGGAAAAAATACTGAAATTTTCTGCATCGCAGACGACTTTTGCAAAGAACTTGAGAAAGAATTCGCAAAAAAAGTACTTCCAGATAGTGATAATGCGCCCAAAAGGCACCGCAAGCGTATGATGTCTGATGCAGAAGTCATCACCATACTGATTTGTTTTCACTTTAATTCTTACCGCAATTTTAAGCACTATTATCTGTCTTGTGTACGAACAATGGCTTCCGCAAAAACAAGTCCACAGAGAAAAATCCAGAGTCAGAAGAGGATTTGCTAGAGTATCGCACCGATGGTACAGATGCTTTTGATACGCTTATATTGGGTGCAAGAAGTTCTCGCAGCATGATTTTTATGGAGGATTTGTGGGAGGAGTGAGATAAGTCCCACAATTTATCTGGAATCAAAATTTTTAGTTTACATTTGCATATAAATCAAAACTTAACAATATGAAACATATCTTACTCTTTACTTGTTGCTTGGCAATGAGTCTCAATGCTTTTTCGCAAACCTCAATCGATGGAGGCTTGCAATACCCTGACCCTAAAATTGAATACTCTATGGTTATCCCCAAGGAGTATTCTTTCACACACAAGCCACAACTCTCATTTAGAAAAAATGACGATAAAAAACAAGTCATGGTCTTTGATGAAAATTTGAATATGGTAAAGACATTTATCATCAACAATGATAGACAATTCGAATACAAAGTCAAATATCAGAATGAAGAAAGGACTGTTACAGAGGTAAAGGAAAATGTCGTGTACAAAGATGAGTTGAACACGACTTACAAGGAGTGGGTTGAAAACAGCAAGGATGCTGATGCAAGTTTTTCGGAATCATCGCTTCACATTTCAAAACAAGAAAATAGAGATAGCATTATTTCATTAGACTATACGAATAACCAGTACGAATTGAACAATGAAAGAATGTACTTTGGCTACTCTTATTTTGGTACGAAATATCCTGTTCGCTATTGGTTGGCATCAAAGGGAAAATTCTATTGTATTGATTGCACATATCAAGCTTCTTACTCAGAATGGAAACCAGTAAGCACATACGAAGAGACTCATTCATATCCCACGTATTGCCAGCATATTTACAATCTGAATTTAGATAATGGTGATGGTACAAATAGATCTTACTTTGACATCTCACAAACATTATTCAATCAAGATGATGACTATGAGTATATTATCCCCAAATTAAGTATGTCATTAAAATGTAGTGGTGATGATTATCCAAGTGATGAAGTTATTCCACCTAGTACAATAGACGGGAATTCTTTAACACTGACAAGAACTGTTGAAAGTTCTGATAATCAATATCTTGTTATGAGCGGATTTCAAGTGGTTTCTTCAAATGGAAATATAGTTAAGGATTTAGATTTTGAAGAAGAATTTTCTTTACTTCCAGAAATGAATTGTGTGGCACTAATCACTATTGGAGGAAACAGATACTTAGCATTTGGTGGAAATAATAAAACTATTTTCTACAAAATTGAAAGTCAGACTTCAAGCATAAAGAAGGTAAGTACTGTATCTGCTAATATGTTTGTACAACCTATCATCGCAAATAAAAATGCGAACATAGGTGTAACCTTTAGTGATAGAAACGAAAGAGGTTCTGATATAATTATCACATCTACTTCTGGACAAAGAAATTCATCTACTAGTGTGCCTGCTGGCGTAACTCAAAGTAACGTTTCCGTAAATGCTCCTGCAGGCATCTACATGCTATCAAGATTGCAGAATGGAAAAGTTAATGAAACAAAGAAAATCATTCTAAAATAGACCTAATCTACAACTTATGGAAGTATTCGCTTATCTATTGGCTCTTGTATGGAGTATTCTTTGTCTCATTCTTTTCTTTAAGATTTGGGGTATGACAAATAACGTGGAACAACTTGCGAGGGAAGTACACGAACTTAAAATGTTTCTTGCCCAAGAACAACCCAAAACAAAAGTCGTTTCAAATAAACAAGGGAGCATACCTCTTGTTCAAAGTCCATCAGACCTTGATTGGGAAGATCTTAAAGTAGGCGATATGGTGGAATTAAAATCTAATGGAACACAATACAAGATTGTTGGATTTGAAGATAATGGATATGTCCAATGCGAACCTTTGAAAAAAAGCATCTTCGATAATTTTGTATCAGTTAAGCGGACTGCGCTTAAAAAGCTGTAACCCATATTTCACCAAGCCCTCCCTTTCGGGCAACCCTTTCTTTCAGCCGCTGTGCGCATTGGCTCTCTTGCTGTGCGCATGGCGGCTTTTTTCGTCGCTTCGGTGTGGAGTGCGACTTCTGCATGTACTATGCGCCCCATGCCAACCATAGTATTTCTACTACTATGAAGCCACTGCTCTTGGCTCTAGCTATGCCGTGAACGACGAAGACTTTCATTGGGTAGTGGTGCATGAATTTGAACGTCATGGTTGGAGTGTGCAAGATGTGTATTTGGGCAATCCCATGCGCCATGATGAAAAATACTTGCTCATCAATCAAGGATTTTCAGGCAAGCAACGCTTGATGCCTTATTTCAATCGCCAAATGTTGTGCAAATGAGAACAAAGTCAAACTTGTTTGAACTTTGTCGAGTGCAGCCAACATTCGTAAAACAAAACAATGATGACCTTATTCTTGCCATACAAAGTGCAGGGGTGGAACACGGTCGCAATGGTTTCCGCAAAAACAAGTCCACAGAGAAAAATCCAGAGTCAGAGGAGGACTTGTTGGAGCATCGCACCGATGGCACAGATGCTTTCGATACGCTGTATATTGGGTGTGAAAAGTTCCCACAGCATGATTTTTATGGGGGATTTTCGGTGGGAGGAAAGAGAATAAATATGTACATTTGCAAAAAAAATAAATTCAAATGAAAGTCAAACTTATCGTAATATTATCGTTTTGTATACTCTTTGCAAAAGCACAAACGATTTACACATCTTATCCAGGGAATTTTGCTAATATGTTTTCTGCACCTGAATACATCACAATGGTGCAAGCAAAGATTATTGGTCCTTTGAATCAAACAACGGACATTGAAACTTTGCGTACATTCTGCACAAAAAATACCACTAAAAGACTAACAAATTTGGATTTGGAAGATGCTTATTTTAGCCCACAAGAGGGGCTACTTTCTGTAGAAGCTCCTAATGATAATATTGCAATGGACAAAACTCTATCTCCATATTTATTTAGTGGATTTGGTTTCAAGAGACTTGTATTACCTTCTTCTATTGACACTATTGGGGATTGGGCATTGAGTGGTTGTACGGATTTACAAATATTAGAATTCCCAAAATATTTGGAAGCTATTGGAAACTACGCTTGCTATCAATGCATAAACCTTAATGAAATAAATTTACCAGAAGGATTAACAACAATTGGTAAATATGCGTTTGAAGACTGTTCATTTGTTCAAACGATTAAGCTTCCATCGACTTTAACTAAAATCGGAGATAGAGCATTTCTTGGAATAGGTATAATGCCAGTTGATGTATGGATTTATAGTGTTACGCCACCCCAAACAGATGCCCCTTATACATCATTATTTGGAAGTCATTGGAATAATGTTACATTGCATGTCCCGATGGGAACAACTGATGCATATCTTGATACAGAATGGGTAAATGCTTCTGAAATATTGGAGTTTGATGCATCTACGAGCGTTTCTAACGTCTTATCACGTAGCCCTAAACAAATTAAAGGGATATACGACTCAAAAGGTAAAAAATGTATTAAAATGGATAAAGGAGTGTATATTATCAGATATAGTGATAATACTACACAAAAGGTAATTAAATAAGTTCACCAAAGCCCACCCTTTCGGGCAATCCTTTCTTTCAGCCGCCGTGCGCATTGGCTTTCTTGCTGTGCGCATGGCGGCTTTTTCAAGGGAAAAGTACTTTTACGTTCTTCTTGACCGATGAAGTTCCCACGCTCACGCTGATCTTTCAGAATGAGTTCAATGTGAATGATACCTTGTATATCACCGCCCAAACCAAACGCAAGGTTTCCTTTGACCGCAGCTTTGCCGTGTGTTGTGGAGAATCTTCTGCATACGATGATAACACGGAGATTGAATACGAGAGCGAGACGTCCTCGCTTTCCTATTCCTTTGCCCGTCATCTTACACAGGCTTTGCAGTCTCACAAACTCTACTTGATCTCTCCCGAACTCCTTGTTGGCAGTTCCATTCTTATTACTGACATCGAAAGTGAACTTTCTGATGCCACCAATGCTAACAACCAGGTGAAGTTCAAGTGGAAACCACTTCGCAAGCAGGTGCCTTTCACCATTCCTCGCTTACATAATATCTTCAACCAGGTTTACAACAACATTTTCGACTAATGCCCCACGCTATTCATATCACCACGCTCAAACGTATGCTCCAATCTCCCGAACCTGTAGATCTCAAATTTTGGACGCGCTCGGGTGAAATCCAATGCTGGCACCGCTGCATCTCGCTTCGATATGATTTTTACAAAGGGACCCGGCGCATGAAACTGCTGGATTCTAATGAGATTAGGCAGCTGAGAGATGTTTGTGTGTTTGAAATAAATGGTATGGAGGTGTTTATGTAAAATATTTTATTTACATTTGCGGAAACTTAAAAAACCTACACCTATGAAAAGATTACTTTCCACACTTTTCTGCTTGCTATTCGTCGTAGCTGCTTTCGCACAAATTTCCAACGAACATTTGAAATTTATGGGCATTCCTCTCACAGGAAACATAGCTCGGTTTCAATCTAAACTTTTAGCTAAGGGATGCACTTTGGATAAAATTTCTAGTGCATACACTCCAAATGGGCAACGCATTTTTAACGGATCTTTTGCAGGGAACAAAGTTAGAATTGTTGTGTTCTACAATCCACAAAACAAAATTGTATATCGAGCTAAAGCGATACTGGATGGAGTTTCTGAGGATATCGCCGAGCAAGAGTATAACAAAATTAAATCTTTGCTATCGCAAAAATATGGCTCTGATTATATGCAAATAGGAGAAAGTGATGGCAAGGAGTCTTGTTCATTTTTATCTCTAAAATCTAATTATCAAGATGTAGATCTAGGGAATATATCGAATCTTTCCGAGGTTGCAAACGGAACAATAGATGTCTTTATCTCAAGTGATGAAGAAGTTTGGAGACGTTCTCCATACAACTACAATTTGCATATTGACTATAACGATATGCAGAATAATCAACAGCGAAATGCTGATATGTTGGAAGATCTTTAACTTGAATTATGGCAGCAAGACGACTTTGGTCTCGAGAAGAATTCATTCTTACTCTCAATCTTTATTTGAAGATGACTTTTGGTCAAATGAACCAAAGTAATCCGAAAGTTAAGAAATTAGCAGAGCTACTTGGTAGAACAAGTAGTTCTATTGCTATGCGTCTCGTAAACTTTGCAGCTTGTGACCCCATTTTACAAGCCAGAGGTATATTGGGGCTTCAAGCTGGAAAATCACAGTGTCAGCCTTATTGGGATGAATATATGCAAGACCGAGAAAAGTTTGTTTTTGAAAGTGAGAAACTGCTGGCTTACTATCAACAATCATCAATCGAACTAAATCACCAAGCTATATTGCAAGGGACAGAGACTCTTGTAGGCGAGGATAAGGTACGTGAAGTTAAAACACGTGTAAATCAAGATGTGTTCCGTCAGATGGTACTTGCTAACTATAATGGATTATGTGCCGTTTCAGGTGTAAATATAAGTGAGTTGCTTGTTGCAAGTCATATTATCCCATGGGCTGAAAATAAGAAAGAACGACTGAATCCTGAAAATGGAATATGCCTATCATCATTATATGACCGAGCATTCGACCAGGGCTTTATTTCTTTTGATAATGACTATAAAATGATCATATCTCCCCGACTCGAGGCAAACGATGATAAGATGTATTATCAGATGTTCTTCCACCCTTTTGAACATGAGAAGATGAAGTTCAGCGATGTGAATTATCTTCCTAAAAAAGAGTTCTTGGAGTGGCATCGTGATGTCATCTTTCAAAAATAATTACTCATTATATTCTAGCATCTCTTTTGGATGACTTTTCAGGAAACTCTCAATTCGTCCAAATTTGCTTAGAGCATATTTGTTATGCTGACTATCAGAAAAAGTGCTATGGCAAGTTTCAAATTCCAAAAACGAGGTGTTATTATATTCTTCAAATAAACGTTCTATCAATGGCGAAATACCTTGAGATTGACGTTCTAAAGCTGGAAAAACATAATTATTAAACAAGCTTCTTGTTTTTTTTGTGTTTTTATCAAACCACGTTTTGCTATCGTTTATATGAACAGATGTATACATGACACCTAATACACTTTTACTAGCATCATTTGTTTCATTGTAGTTCTTTACTATGCACTGCATTAAAAGTTGAGGTATAATATACTCCATCTTAAATGGATCATTGCTTTTTTCTATAGGTACTTCAACAGAACAAAAAAGTCTCAAGCAGTCCGTTAAGTAATCTTCTGATTTAGTAAAAAATCGATGCCTTTCTTTGAATGATAAATCTATAACCCTAATGTCTTGTTTTAACTTAAATAGAGAAACATTGCATGTCTCTAACTGAGGACGATGTAGTTCTTCCCAACAAACATAAACAGAAGCTCCTAAGTAAAAACATGGGAATCCCGAGATACTATAACGCATATTTGCAACCTTGGAAACCATTTCAAAAGGTATGTGATACATCTCTTCCCCTGAATATTCTATGCAATTATCATGCGATGTTCGAATTCTATAAAATAAGCTTTCAGGATAAGATGGAATGATATTACCATGTTCATCTTTACTAATGATTCTTACTCCCTTCTTTTCATTTTCTTTCTCTTTACCAAGATATTCAGTTCTTAGTAAGCAATCTCCATTCTTAAAGCACAAAGAAAACATATCCGTAAAAGCTTGACTATGTAATCCTTCAAGATAAATCTCAACAATTGAATTCAATTTGGTTACATAATTCATTATCCTCTCTTCTTCTTTTTCCTTTTTCCTACCTTTCAGTAGATTTTTAATTTTTTCTATGCAACTCTTTGTGTAGTAATTATCGTTCATACGTACCTATTATTATTGAGCGTGAAAAAAGAATAATATCAAGTTTCCATCACATAGGTACAAAATTAGCAAAAAAAACAATATATAGGAAGTAAGTTCATTATTTTTCAATACGACTAGAGAAAGTCAATATGATAGTAGTCGTCCTATTTTCAATAAAAACTTGTAACTTTGTACTTTCCAATAGGAAATGGCTAACGATGTCAATCCTGGGTCTAATTCAACACTCAACAGATATGCCTCTAAATACAAACAATACGGTACAAAACTCCATCTCCATAAATCAAATGTGTGCTGGATCTAAAATACCTGTTCAACTATATGGTCCTCATTCTCTCCAAGAGGATGGGACTATAATGCCTTTTGAAACTCAAATGGCCATTGTATCACATTACCTGCATAATCAGGGATATAGATATGAAGCTACATACAAAGAAAAAGGTACAGAACTATTGGAGGACATTTATAGGGTAATGCAAAAAAAAGGAGTTGATCAATATCAACTTGCAGAACCTTCATTGGGCTATGCACTTTTCCCTGATTTATTTTCTGTACCATTCCCGCCTATTGATAGGCCAAACTTTACATTTATTGATTTGTTTGCTGGTATCGGAGGATTCCGTATGGCCATGCAAAACTTGGGAGGTAAATGCGTATTCTCATCAGAATGGGACACACAAGCTCAGAAAACCTACCTTCTAAATTATGGTGAAGTTCCGTTTGGTGATATTACAAGTGAAAATACGAAATCATTCATCCCAAATGATTTTGATGTGTTATGTGCAGGCTTCCCATGCCAAGCTTTTTCCTTAGCTGGGAAAAGACTTGGGTTTGAAGAAGCACGCGGAACGCTTTTCTTTGACGTTGCTGAAGTCTTGAGAAGAAAACGTCCGAAAGCATTCTTCTTAGAAAACGTAAAAGGATTGCTCATTCATGATAAAGGTCAGACTATAAATACTATCCTCAAAATTTTACGCGAAGATTTGAACTATTATGTTCCAGACCCTCAAATCGTTAATGCAATGAATTTTGGTGTTCCACAACACCGTGAACGTGTATATATTGTTGGGTTCCGTAAGGATTTAGGAGTAAATGAATTTACCTATCCACAACCAACAGATACTACTAAAACTTTTGCAGATGTAAAAGAAGATCACGAGGTCTCAGTAAAGTACTATCTTTCTACACAATATATTTCAACACTCAAAGCTCATAAAGCGCGTCACGCAGCAAAAGGAAATGGCTTTGGGTATGAAATAATACCAGACAATGGCGTAGCGAATGCTATTGTTGTAGGCGGTATGGGACGAGAAAGAAATTTGGTAATCGATGATAGGCTCACGAACTTTACTCCAATCACGAATATCAAAGGTGAAGTAAATCGTGATGGCATTCGAAGAATGACACCAAGAGAATGGGCTCGCCTTCAAGGATATCCAGATAATTTTATCATTGGTGTATCTGACGCTTCTGCTTATAAACAATTTGGTAATTCAGTAGCTGTTCCCGCAATACAAGCAACAGCCGAGGAATTACTTAAACGTATTAATTTATTAAAAAAATAATATGGCTGTAAAAGGTAATATAGGAGAATGGAGTGAGTTTTATATACTCATAAAATTGCTAGGTAATGGCGTTCTTTATGCTGGCGATGAGAATATGGAGCAGATTAAAGATTTGTTCTATCCTATCATTATGATTCTACGACAAGAAGCGAATAATAAGTTGAATTATGTTCGCAATGCGAACGAAACGATTTCCATCGAAACGCCTGAAGGTGATATTCTGCTTTCTGTTCCTACAAAAAGGTTCGTTGAAGAAACGGAGAAACTGTTGCAAGCGTTGACAACGCATAAAAAAGGAAAAGGAGCTTTTGATATTCCAGAAGCAGAGGCATTCATGCACTTTATCAAATGTCATACGCTAAAAGCAAAGAGTTCAGACAAGGCTGACATTCGTATTAAGTTACATGACCAACGCACAGGCATAGATAAAGAAATGGGGTTCAGTATCAAATCTCAATTAGGTAGTCACTCAACTTTACTTAATGCTAGTGGTGCAACAAACTTTGATTATAAGGTCGTTGGACACAACTTTTCTGATGAGGAGATAGAAACGATCAATTCTATTGATACTAAGGAGAAAATCAATGATCGATATGCTATTATCTTATCAAAGGGTGCGACATTAGAATTTCAAAAAGTTTCAAATGAGACTTTCGAATCAAATCTAACAATGCTTGATGGGGATATGACAAAGATTATCGCATCAATGCTAATTACCTCAGCAAATACAGGTGAAAAAAGAATTTCAGCCATAGCTCATCAACTTTCAATAGTAAACCCACTAAATTATAGAGAAGATAGAGCTGAGGACTTCTACAAGTATAAGCTGAAAAATCTTCTAACGACTGTTGCTCTAGGAATGGTTCCTGCAAAGCCTTGGACAGGTTACTATGACGCTAATGGAGGTTACATCGTTGTAAAAGAAGATGGTGACATTGTATGCTACTACTTTTATGACAGAAACCGCTTTGAATCATATTTGTTCAATAATGCCTATATTGACCGACCATCAGCTTCTCGTCATGGATATGGTTTTTTGGAAAAATATGAAAATGGTGAAATACATTTCAAATTTAACTTGCAAATTCGCCTAAAATAAATTAGAGCGGACATTTTGTTCCGCTCTAATTCAATTCCATACTGCATCAATTGAGTTGCCAATTTTTTGTCACCAATATTATGAAACTTATTCTTTTTGCCAATATTGGTTGGATGAAGCGATATAAAGGGAACAATTCTACCGACCTTATTAAGGGAGGTGGAAGTTATACCGCTTTAGATAAGCATGAAGCATATAACTATGTAGAAATCAATGGCTATTGTTATGGATATGTTCAACCTGTAAGATGGGGAACAATCAAATTGGAAAAAATTGATCCAAACATTGATTTCACAAAAGAATACATAGACAATGTCCTTGTTGTCTGGACGGCTACCAATCCAAATACAAAGGGAACTTTTATTGTTGGTTGGTACAAAAATGCAAGAGTTTATCGTACATTTCACAATGAAGAAACATCGTCCCAACGTAATAACTACGATTACAATGTGAAATCAAAAGTTGAAAATTGTACTTTAATTCCATGCGATTATCGGACATTCGATGTGCCAAGAGCACGAAATGGCATAAATGAAGGTTTCATGGGACAATCAAACATTTGGTACGCCAATAAAAATTCTAAAGAGGTTTCTTGCTTCAAAGAAAAAGTTCTTCATTACATCGAACAATATGATAGTCAGACGCGAACTAAAAAGAGAAAACGTAAAATTAATATTGAAGCAAAAAAGAAAACTGAAATTACTGCTATCAAGGTAACAACAAAAGCATTCACAAAATTAGGTTATCAAGTTATATCTGTAGAATCAGAAAATAAAGGTTGGGATTTAGAGGCAAAAAAAGGAAAAGAAACATTGCATATAGAAGTTAAGGGATTATCTGGACCTGATATTTATGTTCACTTATCTCCTAATGAATATTCCAAGATGAAAGAGAACGATAATGGCAACTATAGGCTTTGTGTCGTTACTGAAACATTGACGGAGCCGATGCTTTGGACTTTCCTATATGAAAATGGTTCATGGTTCTGTGAAGAAAATGATGAAATTACGTTGTCGTTTGATGAAGAAATTGCAGCTATTGTATACACAAAGTAGTTGAAAATCATTACGTTTATTGTTGCATAAATCGAGATAAATTAGTATTTTTATAACTAGCAAAACAACAGATTTATGGACTACTTCAAGCAACAAGATACCTTTCTCGCCAAGATGCGGGAGGACTATGAAAAGGGGTTGATAAGCATCAAAGCCCTTGCACCATACTTCCGTTGGAAGTTTGATGACAAAGCCAAGAACCCGAGTAGAAGTCAGATATGGAAAATGTATGATGCAATCCAAGAAGAATTGACTGATTACTATATGGCATACCCCAATAGTCATAATGAAACGACAGATGAGCCTATTTGGGGACAATATGCTGGATATGGTGACGATAAGTATATCGTTGCTTACTTGGAGGCAATCAACGAAGAAATTCCTAACTTATTAATGATGGCTGAATGATATGAAAATGTATAATAAAATTCGACAATATCAGGAAAAACCTAAAAATAGGCAACAACCTCTTTCAAGGACAAGTCGCACAAAAGAGTTCGTAAGATCAATGCTTGTTATCTCAACACCCTTAGGTTGCTTATGGTGGTTTGCTGAATTAAAATATGCGGGTGCTGCTTTTTTCTTTTGTTTGGCAATACTTATATATGGTATGTTTACACTTCCATTTATCAATCTTTATGGTTCATTTGTAAAAGAGGATGAGGAGCAAGTAGTGAAAGATGAGGTGGGGCCAATAAAATCATGTGTTGGTCTTTTTGCTGCGGTATTAGGTCCAGTACTTGGAATATGGTTGTTTATATCAAGTATGCCTTATTGGGACTTAAAAGAACGTAGAGAAGTAGAGGAAAACCAAAAAGTTTATATAACTCCACATGAGAATTGCTATCATTCAACGAAAGATTGTTATACAATCAGAGGTCATAAAATAAAAGAGATACCACTTTATAAGGCAAAGAAGAAAGGTCGAAGACCATGTGATATTTGCTATTAAGTAAAAACGTCTTTTCATAAATACTCCATCGCCCATAGTTTTGCAGAAACAAACAAGCAAAACTATGGGCGATTTCAATTACTTACACATAACAAGCGTGAACGACCTGCCCGGCTATCATGCCGCAGCAGCGTTCACCACAAAGAGCAGCGAAGTTTTCAAGGAGGCGGAGGAGATTTCACCGCGCCATGTGAGCGACAAGGTGAGCTATATGCCTTGGGGAGCGGACGACCAAATGCCGTATGACATTATCAATTTGATTGAGAGTGATGAAACATTGAGCACTTGCCAAATGTTCAATGCAGAGGTGTGCTATGGAAGCGGTTTGCTGTACCAGACTGATGAAATGTGCAAACAGAAAGTGGTGAACGAGGTCGAGGAGTTCTTCTTGGATAACGACATGGCGAGCTATTTCCTCGGTGTTTGCCAAGATTTCAAACACTTCGGCTTTGCCGTGAGCTTGATTATTCTCAATGAACGTGAGTTCGGGATAATATTTCCATAAACAATGAAGCATATGCGTTTCCAACC
>SAMEA3663105__coassemble_591_pt1 | contig 16760 bp, 14 predicted proteins | sample SAMEA3663105__metabat2_low_PE_034 | metagenome-assembled genome bin SAMEA3663105 (sample SAMEA3663105) | pig gut metagenome | biome: pig gut; feature: pig-associated habitat; material: faeces | place: Denmark | collected 2012
TATATTTGATAAATCCTTGTAATAGTCAAATATAAACTCATATACTATGATTTTCAGTAAAAATAGGGCATTTCTCTATCCTACAAAAGTTTTAGTGGACACCAATATTTATGAATAACTACTTATCTGTTTCCACGAACCGCATGATGTAGGAATTTTACATTTTTACTTAAAAAACATGGCATACTTACTTGTTAACCCACTAAAGCAAAAATCCATCAATGGCGTCTATAAGTGAGGGAAAATAAAATGCTATTTTTCGGAAATATTGACTTATTGGATAGACGTAATAACGTAATTGGTTAGTAATATAACGGTAGTAAAGGATGGGCTATTGGGGCATAAAATAGAAAACTTAGGGGTAAATGGTATGTTTTCGTTTAAATAGTGCAAATTAAAGTTATAATATTTGTAAAGAATTGAGTCTATTTTATACAATAGCATCATTTTTTTGAGCTACAAATAACTTGTATCAATGAAAATATTATCTTATACCCCCATATTCAAGGGCAGGATGAAAGCCCAATAAAGCACGTAGTACATGGCAAGCATAGCGACACTCGGGCAAAAGCGTTTATACTCCTTTGAGCACTATACTCATGTGCAGTTGAGTACTATACTCATGTGCGGTTGAGCACTATACTCATGTGCGGTTGAGCACTATACTCATGTGCGGTTGAGCACTATACTCATGTGCGGTTGAGTACTATACTCATGTGCGGTTGAGTATTATACTCATGTGCGGTTGAGTACTACTGACTTTTACTGATTATACCTTACATCAATGTAGGCGAATTTTCCCATACGAATCAATATAGCCCCCTCTTTTATTACGTACGAATATATCAACATAACGATGCCTTTGCGTGTTTTCTTAATGGTGCGCAGTAAGAACCAACTATTACTTATTGATACCTTGCAAAAGTTATTTATCTCAAAACGTAAAGTTTTATACACAGAATACTATCAAATAGAAAATAATTCATTACTTTTGCGTTGCTAAAAGGTTATAAGTAGATTTACCTTAACAACAAACATAACTGAAAGAATCAACAAAAGTAATAATGAGCCAACTCATCCACCCCAAAGACTACAAAGCCTTGCTAAACATGCACAAAACGGAGCAAGGCATCAAATTAATAAAAGACTTTTTTCAACAAAACCTATCAACCGAATTGCGTTTACGCCGCGTCACCGCCCCACTATTTGTTATGAAAGGCTTAGGCATCAACGATGACTTAAATGGCGTAGAACGTCCTGTAACCTTCCCTATTAAAGACTTAGGCGACCGCAAAGCTGAAGTGGTACACTCTTTGGCTAAATGGAAACGACTCACATTGGCCGACTATCACATTCCCACTGGACATGGCATCTACACTGACATGAATGCCATACGTGCCGATGAGGAATTAGACAACTTGCACTCACTCTACGTTGATCAATGGGATTGGGAGGCTGTTATTGAAAAGAAAGACCGCACATTGGCCTTCTTGAAGAATGTAGTAGAACGCATCTATGCAGCTATTCGCCGCACGGAATATTTGGTTTGTGAAACTTACGATTCAATTAAGCCCTTCTTGCCCGAAAAAATACATTTTGTTCATAGCGAGGAACTCTTACAAATGTATCCCGACCTCACCCCGAAAGAGCGCGAAGATGCCATTTGCAAAAAATATGGAGCTGTGTTTGTTATAGGCATTGGTGGCAAACTATCTGATGGTAAAAAACATGATGGGCGTGCCCCTGACTATGACGATTGGTCAACCATTGCCGAAAATGGCTTGGCAGGACTTAATGGTGACATTCTTATTTGGTATCCCGTGCTTGAACGCTCATTTGAACTATCATCAATGGGTATTCGTGTTGATAAAGAAGCCCTCTTGCGCCAACTCAAAATTGAGGGTCAAGAGCAACGTGAATCACTCTACTTTCACCAACGCCTATTAAATAATGAACTTCCCTTATCAATTGGTGGAGGTATTGGCCAAAGCCGTTTGTGTATGGTTTTACTACACAAAGGCCATATTGGCGAAATACAAGCCAGCATTTGGCCTGAAGATATGCGTAAGGAATGTCGCGAATGCGGAATGCCCTTAATTTAATTTCTCAACACACGCAATAATTTGTCAGTTGGCTTAAGTGCTAACATACTTATTTTCTACTTCGAGTTATCATTACACATCTCATGTTATTAACGATGTGAATGATAGCTCGAATTGTTTTTATTTGCAAACTAATAGACATTTACACTGCAAAAGAATGGCACTTCATTAAACTTTTCGTATCTTCGCAACCAACAATATATTTACACTCCGATATGCTACAATCAAAAATCTACCCATACTTAATTTTTATCTTATTGCTACTGTCAGCATGTAACAATAAAAAAGGTGACACAACACCCACAACTATAAGCACCGATTCCTTAGTCGACACTACTGTTGCTGACCAAATTGCCGACTCTACCATCTACGGAACTTCGACTGAAGACTTTGGCATGAGCACCTTTAGCATGGTTACTGACAAGGGTGACACGCTTTATTTGTACCGAACTGCTCAAGATGGCACCGATGGGAAAATATATGGCAGCATGCAATATGGCGAACGATATGCGTTGACCACTCGTGACAACGGAGAAGCTATAGGCGTGCTCATTAACATTACTGAGCTTGACAAAAAGTTGAAAGACTACGAAATATGTAATGGTAAATTGATTGTTAACGGTGACACTACGCCTATTGAAAAATATCTGAAGTAAAAAAAATACTAACATCATACAACATCAATGTTTTCAGGAATAGTTGAATCAATTGCACATGTCGTTGCAGTTGAAACAGACAGAGAGAATAAGCACTTTACCCTTGAATGCGACTTTGCACCCGAACTAAAGATTGACCAAAGTGTCGCTCACAATGGGGTATGCCTCACTGTTGTGAAATTGAATGGCAAACAATATGTAGTAACGGCTATGGATGAAACGCTCAAGCGTTCAAATTTGGGCCTGCTACACCCAGGTGATGAAGTGAACGTTGAACGCTCCATGCAAATGAATGGCCGATTAGATGGCCACATTGTGCAAGGACACGTTGACACCACAGCTACTTGCACAGATATTAAAGATGCCAATGGTAGCTACGAGTTTACTTTTGCTTACGAGGTTGACAACGAACTCATTAAGCGTGGATACTTTACTGTTGACAAAGGTTCTGTCACTGTGAATGGTGTAAGTTTAACCGTATGCCAGCCCTCACGCAACACTTTTAAAGTATGTATCATTCCCTTCACCTTTGAGCACACCAACTTTCACAACATTAAAGTAGGTAGCAAGGTTAACATCGAGTTCGACATTTTGGGCAAGTACATCAGTCGAATGAACGAATTAACAAAATAAGTGGGTTTACATTAACACCAGCATGTTAAAGCTACTCTGCATATTCATCGGTGGAGGATTGGGGAGCATGTGCCGCTACACCATAGGGACATATCTACTCAAATCGTCTACCGAACATTTTCCTTGGCCAACTTTTGTAGCCAATGCTTTAGGTTGCTTGCTTATCGGCCTATTGGTGGGAGGCTTTGAACGCTATCACGCCCATTGGCTACAAATGCTTTTAGTTACAGGTTTTTGTGGAGGATTTACTACCTTCTCAACCTTTTCAAACGAGAGTTTGCAACTTCTACGCCAAGGACTTTACTTGCTTGCTATTACCTACATGGTACTTTCATTGCTCGTAGGACTCTCTGCCGCAGGTCTTGGATACTTTATGGTGCGAAATGCACTTTGACAATATATGGGGTATTCAAACGCTTTTACACACTTATAGTGTGCGGGGTCTATAAAAAGAGAAGGAGCAATCATTTATCTTCCCCCTTAAGAAACCATTTTAATCCATGCGCAAAAAAGACCTCTACCAACATGTGTTGCAATACTTTGAGCAAACAATGGATGCTACTGAAACGGAGTTGCATTTTAGCAACCCCTTTGAGTTATTAGTAGCAGTGGTGTTATCAGCCCAATGCACCGACAAACGAATCAATCAGGTTACACCAAGGCTGTTTGCCGACTTTCCCGTTCCTGAGGCCATGGCAGCTACTACCCCTGAGGTTATTTACGACTACATTCGCTCCGTAAGCTACCCTAACAATAAGGCCAAGCACTTAGTTGGATTAGCTAAAATGTTAGTGAAGGATTTTAACAGCCAAGTGCCTTCAACGCTTGAGGAGTTAACCCAACTGCCCGGTGTGGGACGTAAAACGGCCAACGTTATACAAGCCGTAGCCTTTGGCAAAGCTGCATTGGCCGTTGACACACATGTGTTCCGCGTAAGTCATAGATTAGGCTTAGTGCCACAACGTTGCACCACACCTTATAGCGTTGAAGTGGAACTCAAAAAGCACATACCCGAATCGCTCGTAGCCTCATCACACTATTGGCTTTTGCTACATGGACGATACACCTGCACTGCTCGTTCACCTAAATGCGCTAAATGTGGGCTACGCGATGTGTGCAAAAGCGCAATGGGATAATATGAGCATAGCCGTTAACTAAAATTTTGCTGAACGGGTTAACAAGTAAGTAGGCTATACTATGCTTATGATGTTAAAGTCTAAATGATAAGTAGGTGTTCTCATTATTACTCGTTTTTGGGAACAGCCACCTAAGCAACACAAAATAAATCTGCACTCAAATCTATATAACCACATGAAACACATTTACATTCCGCTTTTAGCATTCGCTACCTGTTATGCCACTCAAGCAATGGCTAAAGTAAGCGATTTGCTGCCACGTCCACAGGTTATTCAAACAACTCAAGGGGTATCTCCATTTATGCTTAAACGCGACATTTGCTTGACTGACCCCACGAATACCCCCACCCTACTTCGTTTTTTACACGATACGGGCTGTACAAACACGCCCAGTGCTTCAGCTAAAATTGTGGTTGAAATGGTTGAAACCATTACCAACAGCTACGACTACCCACTGAATGGATTTGACAACGAGGCATATAGTATCACCATTACCCCTAATGAGGTGCACATTAAAGCCATTAACCCTATTGGGGTAACACGCGCTGCACAAACATTGGCTCAATTGGCTGAAGGGTATGACAATGGGCAAACACCCGCCCTTGAGGCCCTTAGTATGACTGATTGGCCTGCCTTTAAACTGCGTGGATGGATGCAGGATGTGGGACGTTCTTTTTTGTCTTTTGACGAATTAAAAAAAGAGATTGACCTACTCTCACGTTTCAAAGTAAACGTTTTTCATTGGCATTTAACTGAGAAGTTAGCTTGGCGCTTTGAAGTAAAAAAATATCCACAGCTCACTGCCAACGAAAACATGATTCGCTATCCTAGTCAATATTATACTCAAGCACAATGTAAGGAACTTGAAGCTTATGCTGCTGAACGGGGCGTTACCATCATTCCTGAAATTGATATGCCTGGCCATAGCGATGTATTTACCAAAGCTATGGGGTTTACCATGCAAACTGATAAAGGCATCGCTGCTTTAAAGGATATTCTTGATGAGGTGGCTAACACCTTCACTTTGGCTCCTTACATTCATATTGGTGGCGATGAGGTTACACTTAATGATGGTTTTTTGGAGGGCATGACTGCCTACGTGCGTAACACGCTAAAACGGAAGGTTGTTACTTGGAATCCTTTAAAGAATAAGGCCGTGGCCAGTGACAAGGCTGATATGACTCAAATGTGGAGCACAAGGGGCAATAAAATTGCTGGGTTGCCCAACATTGATTGTCGATATAACTACACCAATCACTTTGACGTATACGCTGACCTCGTGGGCATTTATAAAAGCAATATCTATTATGCACAAAAGGGGGATGCTGAATTAGCGGGCACTATTTCAGCTGCATGGAATGACACTAAGGTTCCAACTGAGCAAGACATCATCAAGCAAAATAATCAATATGCCAACATATTGGCTTCAGCTGAACGTGCTTGGATAGGTGGCGGCAAACAATATATTGAAGTAGGAGGGACTACCCTACCCAACAAAGGCGATGAATTTGATGAATTTGCTGACTTTGAGCGCCGTTTCCTTTTTCATAAAGCTCATTCGCTCAAAAACGAACCTATACCATACGTTAAGCAAACCAACGTGCATTGGCGCATTACTGAACCTTTTCCTAACGGAGGTGATGCTAACAAAGTGTTTCCACCCGAGTTGAACCAAGACGAGGTAATGCCCACAAAATACGTTTACAACAATAACCTTTACCGCACCAGTTTTGCCACAGGCGCGGGCATTTATTTACGACACATTTGGCACTCCACTGTCCCGTCGTTCCTTAGCCATCCTACTGACAACCAAACGGCATATGCCTGGACTTATGTTTATTCGCCTAAAGAGCAACAGGTGGGAGCACAAATCGAATTCTACACTTACAGCAGATCGGGCGATGACACTGCCCCCATAGCTGGACAATGGGATCGTCGCGGCTCTAAAATTTGGCTAAATGGCAATGAAATTCCTGCTCCACAATGGCAACAAGCTGGCAAAACCATAAAACAAGACCAAGCTACCACAGGACTCACTAACGAAAACTTTACCAATCGTGAACCTGTTGCGCTGACATTAAAACAAGGGTGGAACAAGGTTTTCATCAAACTACCACATGCTAACAAGGGTGGAACAAGTCGTGACAAATGGCAGTTTACCTTTGTTATTACTGACACTGAGGGTAAAAATGCACTTGATGGCATTATTTACTCTCCTGATAAAAGCATGGACGATGTTGTGCCCGACAATGAAGACTTATCACGCCCTTTGATGAGTGATAATTCCTACACCTATTGGTACACGTTCTGCACACCTAAGCGTGGCACACGTTATCCTACTTCATCTGGAGCGAACACTGACATCGTAGGGCAAACTACGCCTACTGAAGCCTCGCAATGGAAATTTGTGAGCCGTTCTGATGGCTCTTTTGATATTATTAATCGTGCTGACAACACCTATATTTCGCCCCAAGCTAACAACAATTCTGCATTAAAAACCGTTAGCATACAACCTTCAACTGGATGGAACATTAGTAAAACGGTTAGTGGATACTACATTGTGTATAGTGGTTCAACTCAAATGAACCAAACGAACAACTCACAATTAGGCTATAAAGTGTATAACTGGGGCTACGGCACAAAAGTAAAAGATGAATATCGCACCGACGATGATGGATGCCTTTACACCTTTAACATGACCGAGGTTGTTACCAACGATGAGCAGCCTAAAGTAACCACACCTTTGTTAAGTAATCATGAAACGAATCATTGGTATAGGTTTTCTTCAGCACGTGAAAGCTATCGCTACCCCACATCACACGGCAATGGACAAACAGTGACGGGAGAACTTAATAACTACACTCAAGCATCAGAGTGGAAATTTGAGAGCCGAACTGATGGCACCTTTAATATTGTGAATCGCGCTGACGGTCTCTACCTTTCACCTGCTGCCGAATATAACAAAGCGCTTACCACCACTAGCACACTACCTGCTGATGGTTGGAAATTTTTAGCTTGCGACAATGACAAATATTTTTTGATCGTTTCTGACGGCAACCACACGGAAATTAACCAAACGAAATCTGAGCAAAAATATCAGCTCTTCAATTGGGGCTATAACTCACTTAAAGATAACAAATATCGCTTTAATGACACAGGATGCCAATTTAGTTTTACGCTAACTGAAAGCGAAGGTGCAAGCACTGCTATTGCTACGGCCTTATCTACCACCGATAGTTCTATACGAATAGTTAATGGACGCATTTATTGTAATTTACCTTATCGCCTCTATACGCTTGACGGCAAGGCACTACCTATAGGACGTCAACTACCATCAGGTGCCTACTTGGTGCGTACAATGCAAGGTTGTAGCAAGGTTGTTATTAAATAAATTTCTTTTGTTCGGATTTTAAAAGAGAATCATTTTTTAGTAGGAAAAACGAATTCTATGCAATTAGGTTAATTGCTGTTTTATAGTGTTTGAATGGTCAATGTTTATTGTGATATTTAACCGTCCTGCCTAGGCTGGACGGTTAAATCATATCATAAGTTCTGCTTACACGCCTCAAAACTCTTACGTTATATATATATAGATATTGTGGCAATAAATATCGATACCCGTAACGATAATATGAGATTATAATACACACCTAAAATAATAGACAATATTTTACGTCCACATTCAGCCATTAAGATGCATGTAATTTGTTTTTTGTAACTTTGCAAAAAGTTTATTACACGCGTTTTCAATGAAAGAAAAAATTATTTCATTTTGCTGGTAACATCTACTTCTACTTCTATCACTATGGATTATGACATTAGGTGTTGCCTTCTGCGTACGATCTCATTTAGGTTCAAGCGTTATTAGTGTATTACCTTACGTGTTTGAAACAGCTGGTAAACAAGGACTTGTACCAATACTTACCATTGGTCAGTACACTTACATCATGAATGCCGTGCTTGTAATAAGACAAATATTAGTACTACGCAAACAATTTGAATGGGTACAATTGTTTCAATTATTAGTAGGTTTTGTGTTTGGAGTTCTCATTGACATCAATATGGTGCTCACCACTTGGCTACAACCACATGCCCTTGCTTGGCAAGCCCTTGCACAACTTGTTGGCTGCACCATTTTGGGATTTGGCATAGCGCTTGAAGTACGATGCGGTAGTGTTACAATGCCTGGCGAAGGTTTTCCCGTTGCCATTAGCCGCATCACTGGCATTGAGTTCCCTAAGATAAAAGTTGGAGTTGACACCACATTAGTTGGACTAGGTATCATAGTTTGTATCTTGTTTTTTGGCAGCTGGCAATGGTATATTGTTGGCTTTGGCATCCTATTTGCCATGTTCTATGTGGGGTATGCTGTGCGCATTTTAGGAAAGCATTTAGCTGGTTTGAACACTTACTTGCCTACCAGCCTGGCTTTCGTCGATACGTTTACGGACTTGCTCGCTATATATATGGCAAGATTAAATAGCGAGCCTCTTGTTCACATCTTATTCTGAGAAGCACGGCGGGGCAAAATAATTATTGCCACGACATATTTGCTAAATATCTTACACTAACAGAGCATGATATTTCAAATTTCAATTATATCGACTCGACAATTTTCATTTAAAGCTTTCACTGATTTATTGGGTTTAAATGACTGCATTTTAGCCATCACTCCTAATGAGGTGAAAGGAACCTGGGCTTTTTATCGTAAAGAACATGCAACTACACTTTTTTTGCTTGAACAAGAAAAAGAAAAATATGCGTTGTCAATGGACAGGTTGGCTACGTATGACGACTACCAATTATGGCCTTATTTGGTAGATACACTGAGTATGCTCTTAACTGACAAGGCATTTCGCATCAATGAACTTTCGGCCTTTGATTATTTTAATGAAGACTGGATGGCTGACGCTATTGGCGATGAAATTGCCTACTTGAAGTGCATGCTATCGCTTCACATGAAATATTACTTGTCACTACCTATACCTGAAACCAATATATATGTTAACCAACAAGCACTTGAAAGAATGGGGGTTAGCATTCACTCTGCTACACCACGCATATATGGTTACATTGGGTATATGCTTAAACACAATTTGTTGCCGGCTGAAGATGTGGTTGAAAAAGTGAATTTAAGCAATGACTGCGAGGTGAATGTACCTCAACATGAATCTATAGGAAAGGTGTTATCATGGCAAACTGATGGTGCCGAAACTACTGAGAGTTATTGCAAGGAGGATGTTGAGCTATTGCTACACATTGCCCAAAACTATGATGTGGTGAAAGGATATGAGGGGGTGGTGCTAAATGATATTGGCACGATTTATGAACATGGCATTGGGGTGGAACAAAATGTAAAGACTGCCGTATATTGGTATAACGAAGCTTTAAAAAATGGAGATTCGCTCTATGCAAGCACTAACTTGGGCGACATTTTTCGGTGTGGGCGCGGCAATGTGCCACAAAACTTAGAACGAGCTATCTATTTTTATAAACAATCAACTGACCCTTATGCTTGGTTTCGATTAGGCCAAAGCTATGAAGAAGGATGGACGACTCCACCCAACTTGGAGCAAGCTATGTGCTATTATAACAAAGCCGCACAGGCTGGCCATCATCTTGCCTTAAAGAAACTCAAGAAAGAAGTTTCTCTTCATTCAAAAGCAAAGGTTTAAAGCTATTTGCCCTATTTCTTTGCAAATTTTTCTTTACAACGAATATATAAAAGGGTGACTCTGATTATTCTTTATTTTAAAGATTTATCAGTGTCACCCTTATATTATGCTTGTAGCAGAAAAAGGTTATTTACCTAAATAATCAACTACATTTTTTTCAATACGAGCGAGTACATCACCTGTTTCCTCAGGTACAAATTTCTCACCTGTAATGTGCTCATAAAGTTCAATGTAACGAGCAGAGATGTTATTTACGATCTCATCTGTCATTTCAGGAACCTGCTGGCCAGCTTGGCCTTGGAAACCATTGTCCATCAACCATTCACGCACAAATTCCTTTGAAAGTTGCTTTTGAGGCTCACCTTTGGCAAAACGCTCAGCATAGCCTTCAGCATAGAAATAGCGTGAAGAGTCGGGGGTGTGGATTTCGTCCATCAAATATATTTCACCATTGTGCTTGCCAAACTCATACTTTGTGTCAACAAGAATCAACCCGCGCTTAGCTGCTATTTCAGTACCACGCTCAAAAAGTGCAAGCGTGTATTTTTCGAGCACTGCATACTCTTCAGGGGTAGCAAGGCCACGTGCCAATATTTCTTCCTTCGAAATGTCGGCATCATGTTCACCTATTTCAGCTTTTGTTGTAGGTGTGATAATAGGTGTAGGGAATTTTTGATTTTCCTTCATACCTTCAGGAAGCTTTACACCGCAAATTTCACGTACACCACTCTTGTAAGCACGCCACGCACTACCACAAAGGTAGCCACGCATAATCATTTCAACGGGGAAACCCTCGCACATAACACCCACCGTAACCATAGGATCGGGAGTTGCAAGTTTCCAGTTAGGACAGATGTCGGTGGTGGCATCGAGGAACTTGGCTGCTATTTGGTTGAGCACTTGACCTTTAAAGGGAATGCCCTTGGGCAAGATTACATCGAAAGCTGAAATACGATCAGTAGCCACCATAGCCAAGCGGTCGCCTAAATTGTACACGTCGCGAACCTTACCGTGATAAACACTCTTTTGTCCAGGAAATTGAAAATCGGTTTTTGTTAATGCTGACATTTTATTTGTGTTTTTTACGAGCCTCAGGGTTGTGTATAGAGACTCATTGTGTTGATATTCCTTGCTTTATAAATGTTACGCATGCATGGCGTACTAATGAATAGCATATTTTATGCAACAAGGCGAGCCCAGCTGCAAAGATAGCTCTTTGCATGCCAGGACTCGCCTTAGGGGTTATTTGTCTGTTGATTGTTGTGTTGACGCAGACTCGCGTATTTGCTTCTTACGTTCATCATCGCGATTGTAAGCCTCTACTATTTTTGTTACGAGTTTATGACGAATGATGTCCTTTTGATTCATTTCGATAAAGGCTATGCCTTCTATTCCTTGCAGTATGCGCTGTGCCTCGACCAGTCCACTACGTTGCGAAGCTGGCAAGTCTATTTGCGTGCGATCACCCGTCACTATCATTTTGGTGTTCCATCCCATGCGGGTAAGGAACATTTTTATTTGAGCTGTTGTTGTATTCTGTGCCTCGTCTAATATCACTACGGCATCATTAAGCGTACGGCCACGCATAAAGGCTAATGGAGCTATTTGAATGACATTTGTATCCATATATTCCTGCAATTTTGCAGCAGGAATCATCTCTTGCAAAGCATCATATAGAGGTTGCAAATAGGGATCAATTTTGTCTTTCATATCACCTGGTAAGAAGCCAAGTTTCTCGCCAGCCTCTACCGCGGGGCGACTTAATATGATTTTTTTTACGGCCTTGCTTTTCAAGGCCTTCACAGCTAATGCTATGGCTGTGTAGGTTTTGCCAGAACCTGCAGGACCAATGGCAAATATCATGTCACACTTGTCGTAAGCCTCTACCAAACGACGTTGATTCTCTGAACGCGGTGTGATGGGCTTGCCTCCTGTGCTATAAACTATCACATCATGTGCTGTTTCACCTTGTGTGATGTGTCCCTTTACTATGTTGAGTATGTCCTCTTCCGTCAAGTTATTAAACTTGGCGCAATGTTTCTCAAGTTTACCAAAAACCTCCTCAAAGTTAGCCATTTCCTCTTCATCGCCCATTACACGCACCACATTGTCACGGGCCATAATGCGCAACTTGGGGCATAGGGCTCGTAACATTTTGATGTTTACATTATTAACCCCGTAAAATATTACAGGGTCGGCTTCATCAAGTATGAAATGCTTCTCTATCATTTGTTTGCGTTAGGAGGCTTTGCCCTCATGTTGGGCTATTTCGCCTTTTTAGAATGGTTTTTACTTTATTTATGTGCAAAATTAAAAAATCCAATTGAAATGCACTAACTTTGTGTGCGCATTTTAATGTAATCTTTATAAAACCTCTTATTGCATACATTGGTATGAAACAATTCTATCAACCTCGTCGCATTCACTTTTTATCGGCTTTTGCACTCATTGTCATTGCTTTAGCTATTACTAAGTGTATTAACCCCCAACTGGCACTTAAACGTCTAGCTTTGGAACGTAATAAATCACAAACAACATATACGCACAAACCCGATAGCATTGACTTGCAGGCTAAGGCTGTTGACCTTTTGTTTTTAAAAGAACGTAAGCAACCCGTGCTTACAAAAATGGATGGTTCGCCAGTAAAAAACCGTGTAACAAGTGTTCCACGATTTGAAACGGCATTTCCTGACTTAAACGATGTGCAATTAGCTACAGCGAGCCGACTGGGTATACCTATGATTGAAAATCGAGAAGAGACGCATCAACACATGAAGGATTTGGTTTATATTGCTGACAATCCCTTTTATTCCGTACAACGTTTGCATCAATCTATTCCATACCTTGTGCCACGCGCTGCTACTCTACTCAACCAAATAGCACGTGCCTTTAATGACTCTCTGGCCACAAAGGGCTATCCACCACATAAATTACTCATTACATCTGTTTTACGCACTAAGGCTGATGTGGCACGTTTGCGTAATTTTAATGCCAATGCTTCTGAAAATTCTTGCCACCAATATGGCACTACCTTTGATGTGTCATACAATCGATTTCTTGAAATTCATCCCGATGGTAAAAGTGATATACGATGGGTTACTGTGTATAAATCTATTTTAGCAGAAGTGCTAAACGATATGCGTGAAATGGGGGCATGTTACGTTAAATATGAAGTGCATCAATCATGTTTTCACGTTACAGCAAGATGATGCATTCTTGTGTACCTTTATAGGCTTATTTGTAAACATAAAAGAGGATGTTCTGTTATTGATAGAACTTCCTCTTTTTTTATTAAGTAGGTATTCAAAATTAGTTGATACGCCTTGGCGCAGTATTTCGCCCAGAAACATAGGTTTCATCGGTCACGTAGCCCGCTACGCTCTCTCTTCGGTCTATGTTTCTGAACGAAATACTGCGCCAGGTTATATCAACTAATTCTGAACACGATTATATCAACTAATTTTGAACACCTACTTATTTACTGAACTGGTCTAAACTTTTCAGACGAAGTAAAATTATATCTTCACATTTCTTGGGGGACGTTTTTTAAAGATAGGCGGTGGCTCATTAATAAGTTCTAAGCTTGACTTTTTTTATTCGGTTGCACTGTCTTTTTAAAACAACATCTCAAAGAAAGGCTGCACCTTGGTTGAGATGCGAGCTCGTTTGCAATCTTTGCCAAGGTGCAGCCTTTCTTGTTTAAAAATAAAGGGATATTTTGAATTTCATAAAAAGTTTAGAACAGTTCACTTACTCAAATAAGGACTCTGCATTGTTCGCCTTTTTTGATTTCTTTGTCCTTGTAGCACTGGTTGATGATGTTGATGAACTTGTTGTGCTACTACTTTGTGCACTCACTGCTGAATTATGCGAAGTATTCTCTTTATGCGTTGCTGGTGTTTGTTCAGCATGCGTTTCTGAAGCTTCTGCACCCGATTCATGAGAGTTTTCTGTTTCGTTGCCCATTAAATCTTCACCTTCAAAATCACCTTCATTACCTGCGGTTGAATCATTTGCCAATGAATCATTACGAACAGTTGTTGGAGTGTAGGTTGTTTGATAGGTTGAAGCATCAATATCAGCAGGAGGCATGCCATATTTGTGGAGATATTTGCTACGCAACGAGGCATCATCCATTACACTGCGAAAGAATTGTGCGACGATAGGTAATGCGGTACGGCTACCTTGCCCTAAGGCTCCTGTTCGGAAGTGTATGCTGCGATATTCGCCACCGACCCATGCACCTGCAACAAGACTGGGGGTTACACCTACAAACCATGCATCAGAGTGATTGTTAGATGTACCTGTCTTTCCGCCCATATCTAACTGATTAGAGAACGGACCAAGATACTGCATGGAACCAAACGTTTGTGAAGTTCCCCCTGCATCACGCACACCTGCTTCGAGCAACTTTTGCATATAAAAGGCGGCCGTTTGTGGCAAGGCACGTGTGCCTTCATCGGTCTTAGCCTCAAATATGGTGTTACCATCAGCGTCGATAATTTTGGTTACCATAGTAGGAGCTACGTGTATACCATCATCGGCTACTGTTCCGTAAGCGTTTACCAACTCAAACAGATTGACATCATTTGAACCTAAAGCCAATGATGGATTGTCATCAAGTGGCGATTGGATGCCCATATCATGTGCTGTTTGGATAACATTCGGGATGCCAGCCTCTTGTCCTAACTTTACAGCAATAGTATTGATACTCTGTGCAAAGGCTGAGCGTAATGGTATTTCTGTATTTGAAAAGCGTCCATTGGCATTATGGGGTTGCCAATCTACACTATCGTGCTTAAACTTGTCGTATACACGCATTCGAATGTATTCATCCTTGCGCGTATCAGCAGGAGTCATGCCTTGCTTCATGGCCGTGGCATAAACAAAGAGTTTAAATGTTGAGCCTGGCTGACGCATTGAACGTACCTTGTCGTACTTCCAAGTTTTAAAATCAATGTCGCCCACATAAGCACGCACATACCCCGTCTCTGGCTCCATTGCCACAAAACCTGTGTGCATGAATTTTACCATGTACTTGAGCGAATCAACTGTTGACATTTCCTTGCGAACAGGACCATCATAGCTAAACAATGTTACCATGTGTGGCTTGTTCAAGTAATAGTTAACTGAATCTGGATTGTTCGGGAAACGCGCTTGAAGCATTTTATATGCATCAGTTTTATGAAGTTTGTCTTCAATAAAGCCTGGAATTATATTACCTTTTGCATCACGCCAAGGGGCACCTATTCCACGCCAATGCGCATCAAAGTTGCGTTGAACCACTTTCATTTGGTCATGTACAGCCTTCTCAGCATATTGTTGCATTCGCGAGTCAAGCGTTGTATATATTTTCAAGCCATCTGAAAATACATCAAGATCGGGGAACTGCTTCTCCATGTAATCCTTTAAAGCATCACGAAAATAAAGTGCCGTTCCATCGTATGCGTCCTCTACATTAAAATCAAGTTTTATAGGCATGGCTTGCAAACGCTCCAATGTACTTTGATCTGCTACATATACATCACCAAAACGCTCCTTGAGCATTACACGATGTGTATACATATTATTAAGCACAGTGTTACGACGACGCAACGACTTGTCTGGATTAATGCGAGGATTATAAGCTGACGTTGCCTTAAGTAAACCTACTAACACCGCTGCTTGCTCTGGCTTTAAGGCTGCGGGCGTGGTGTTAAAGTATGTTTTAGCTGCTGTCTTTATGCCATACGCATTTGAACCGAAGTCAACTGTGTTAGCATACTTTTCAAGAATATTCTGCTTATCACTGAAGAGTTCTATCAACTGAGCTATGATGATTTCCTTACTCTTCATTATAACAATGCTTAAGCCTGGTATTTTACCCAACAATCCTGTTGAATACTGTGTACGCACCCTAAACATATTCTTGACCAATTGCTGCGTAATGGTTGATGCACCACGTGCATGACCATGGGCTGCATCTTTGGCGGCTGCAAACATACCACGATAGTCAACACCATGATGCTGAAAGAATCGTTCATCCTCGGTTGCAACCAATGCCTCAAAGAAAGCAGGACTAATTGAATCATAGGGAACAGGCGAACGGTTCTCATTAAAATACTTGCCTAACAATTTGCCATCGGCACTGTAGATTTCAGATGCAGCCGCAGTTTTAGGATTGAGAATGTCGCTGATTGAAGGCGATTTGCCGAAAAGCCAAAACAGATTGAAATAAACGGAAAAGCAATAAACAAATATAAAGGCAAAAAAAGACCATACAGCGGTAATTGCTTTGTACCACCATGGACGACCTATATATTGTCCTTTATACCATATCCAACACTTATGAAGACACGTTCTAGCCTTTCGAATAGGATTTAAAATCTTTGCAATTTTACTACTCATTGTAGGTTCTTATATTTGTTTATGCTTGCAAAGATAGTGCAAGGTAAGCGAAGTGCAAAATGAAAACATAAAAGTTTTCATTTTCGTAAGCATCATATTTCTATTGCATTCATTCTAATGTAAGCATCCCATGCAGGCCGTATTGAAAAGCCTCCTACAAAGTCCGAATTT
>SAMEA3663105__coassemble_600_pt1 | contig 16494 bp, 14 predicted proteins | sample SAMEA3663105__metabat2_low_PE_034 | metagenome-assembled genome bin SAMEA3663105 (sample SAMEA3663105) | pig gut metagenome | biome: pig gut; feature: pig-associated habitat; material: faeces | place: Denmark | collected 2012
AGTACTAATATGCATAAGTGTTGAGCATGTGCTCAACACCTTTAGAGTACGTAATGCCTACTTAACTTAAAAATGGTCAAGTTATTTTGTTTGCCATTACTAAGTAACTACCCGTTGGCGGAATTTCAGGTTAACGGGTTAACAAGTTGACAGGTTAACAAGTAAGTATGCTTTACACCACTTATTATGTTAAAGCAGAATGACAGGAAACTTAAAAAGCTTGGCAAACTTACCTGTTAACCCGTTAACTTGTCAACTTGTTTACTAATTCCGCCAACGCGTAAGTAACTGTACTTGTTGCGTTAGAGTGTTATTTGTTCAGCCTCCACACCTTCGTGCATAAACATGGCCGCACTGATGTTAAACTTTTCGGTGCTTTCAGTGGTGAGGTAGTGTACCGTGCCATGTTGTGTGAGGCGTTGTTCCATGTCGGGATGACGCTTTAGGTAGCTACGCAATGAGGAAGCCACATATTCGCCCTGTGGCACAATGCGCACACCTGCTGGTGTGTACTTCAATATCTTGTTCATGAGCAGAGGGTAGTGAGTGCAGCCCAATATAAGCGTGTCAATCATGGGGTCAAGACGCATGATGCCTTCAATGCGTTTTTTCACAAAGTAGTCAGCACCAGGTGAGTCATACTCAAAGTTCTCGACCAAAGGCACCCACATAGGGCAAGCTTGTGAAGTGACAGTAATGTCGGGCCAAAGTTTGTGCAACTCCATGTCGTATGACTTAGAGTTAACAGTGCCTTGTGTGGCGAGTAGTCCGATGTGTCGAGTGTGGCTCAATGGGCCTACGGCTTCAACGGTAGGACGTATTACGCCCAGCACGCGGCGGTCGGGGTCAATAAGTGGTAAGTCTTTTTGCTGTATGGTGCGCAGAGCTTTAGCCGATGCTGTGTTACAAGCAAGTATCACTAAACGACACCCACGGCTGAAAAGGTGTTCTACAGCTTCGAGTGTATAGCGGTATATGATGTCGAATGAGTGTGAACCATAGGGCGCACGAGCATTGTCACCTAAATATAGGTAATCGTATTGGGGTAGTAATTGGCGTATTTGCCGCAGTATGGTGAGTCCGCCATAGCCCGAGTCGAACACACCTATAAGACCTTTATCAAGAAGTGATGTGGACATGGTAAGGGGAAGAGTTGAAAAATTTGTTAGTTGAAAAGTTGAGGAGTAGATACGTATACCTTTTATAGGTGCAACCTAACGTTTAGATTCTATAAACTTGCTTTATAGCATCTAACTTCTACGCGTTGGCGGAATTAGTAAACAAGTTGACAAGTTAACGGGTTAACAGGTAAGTTTGCCGAGCTTTTTAAGTTTCCTGTCATTCTGGCTTTAACATAATAAGTGGTGTAAAGCATACTTACTTGTTAACCTGTCAACTTGTTAACCCGTTAACCTGAAATTCCGCCAACGGGTAACTTCTGGCCTAATGAATACGAACCTTATAATTTCCAACTGGTGAACTACAGATGTAGTTTTTCTTTTACGTAAGGAGTGGCATTTTCGCCCGCTTTAGGGTGTATGAAAGGGTAGGTGCCTTTTGATGTGTCAATGATGTACTCATAGCCGTGTTCTATGCCCACGGCACGTATGGCCGCATTGAGACGTGCACGCACGGGACGCAACATTTGCTGATGAGCCTCTTCAACAAGCGAGTCGGCTTGCTGACGAAAGGCCATGCCCTTTTGTAGTGACTCTTGTAAGTCTGCTTGGCGCTTGGCCAAAATGTTGGGTGTAAACTGCTTTTGTCCTTGCAAGTACTCAGCATACTGCCGGCGGAAGTTTGACTCATTGTAGTAAGCTTCGGCCATGTATTTTTGACGTAGCGCTTCAGTTTGCTTCTGCGCTTCAGCGTAGTCGGGCAATGTTTGTAACAAAGAGTCAACATTTAAGTAACCAAAGCGAATACTACTTTGTGCCTTGACGCTGAGACTGCATACAAATACCAACGCAATCAATAATAATCTTTGTTTCATATGTGAATGAGCGAGTTAAGTAATGGTTAATTAGTAACTATATGCCACGCTGGCAATGGTGGTAGGCGTGGGGTGATAATAGCACAAAGTAACGTTGCCACTCTGCAAACCATACTCATAAGTAATGGTCGATGACTCGCGTGATGAGGCATCGGGGTAGTCACGTGTGAGTTGTTGCGGCAAGAGTGTTGAGGCACGACCTAATAGGCCTGCATAGTACAAATGTTCATAACCACTCATGCCTAATTCAGTACTAAGAGTGGGAGGTAACAAACCATTCACATTAGGCTGTGCTGAAGGCGTAATGTTAACAATGGTGCGTCGGCTATCAGTGCCCATGTAAGTAATGCTTTTGTATGAGCCTGAAGTGTCATAGCTAATAGTGGCCGATGATGTGTATTGAGCTGTTTGGCCAAAAGCTCCCTCATAGGTGGTTTTTTGCCAAGCACTGAGACGTCCATCGGCATTGTATTGAAAGTCGATGCTATTGCGTCCTTGTGTAATGCGATAAATGTAGCCATTTGAACCCATCTTAAAAGTCATAGGCTCAATGCTGGAGTTGGAATATCGAGCGCTTACACCCGTGTGGTTATATGATAATGTACAGGTGTAGCTGAAGGTGCGATCTTGTGAAACTTCGGGGGCACGCAGGGTGCCGTTAGCTTGGGTGAGGCGGTTGTTTTGGTAACGAAACGTCCAGTCGTAACCGCTCTCAAACGTGCCGTTGCGACTGATGCTGATAACTTTACTACCTGTGGTAGCAGGCAGGGTAGGGGTGAAAGCGGGAGAATCGCTATCGCTGCATGACGCTGTTAATAGCGCCAATGGCACAAATATGTTGATTAGACGCATATAGAGAATAAGTTTTTTTACGCCAAAGCGTATTTATAACTAAAAAGTGGCTGCGCTCAAGGCCTTGCGCGTAAATTGCAGACAAGGCTTAGTAATCGCAGCCACTCTTGATGCGGAAATGAAGTAGACACTCAAAATATGAACGCGTGTTGAATGTCTTTTACCATTACTTAAAAATGACGATGTAGAAGCTTATTTCTTAACCTTCATCACCTCAACGGTGAAAATAAGCGTTGAGTTGCCAGGAATCTGTGCGCCTTGGCCACGTTCGCCATAACCTAATTCGGCAGGAATGTAAAGTTCCCAAATAGAACCCTCAGGCATAAGTGTGAGTGCCTCTTTCCAACCCTTAATAACTTGGTCGGGACGGAAGGTAGCAGCCTTGCCACGCTTGTATGAAGAGTCAAACACGGTGCCGTCAATGAGCTTACCTTCGTAGTTTACCTCTACTTCAGTTGAGTCGGTAGCAATGGCACCAGTACCTTTGGTAACTACCTTATATTGCAAGCCGCTGGGTAAGGTGATAACGCCCTTTTGCTTCTTGTTCTTAGCTAACCAAGCTTGGTTAGCCGCCTTGTAAGTTTCTTGCTGATAGTGGAATTGACCCTCAACCACTTTCATGGCACTGTCACGCGTCATTGTGTTGTTTTGGTTGAGTACAGCCTCGGTCAAACCGCGTTCAAATTCGCTTTGTACCAAGTAAGTAGAATCGTTGCCACCAGCTTGCTTGCTAATCATGGGCAAGTTGCGACGATTAATTTCAGCAATTTTCAAACCAGCTGCAAGGGCTTCAATGTGCTTGCGTTCAGCATCAGACATCTTTGCGTTCATTGCCTTCATAGCCTCACCAACGTAGGCGGTGTCAACACCTAACTGGCTTATCATGTATTGCTTCAGGCTTTGACCTTGTGCCACACCCAAGGCGAAGCTAAAGGTGCGACCATCAACAGGACGCAGAGCGGGCGTAAGTTTAGCAGCGGGAATGGCCTTTTTGCTGTGCTTAGCAGCCTTTTTACTCTTTTGGGCCATTGCGCCTGTGCAGCAAAGAGCTGCCAAGGCAATAATATAGAGCTTCTTCATTTTTTTCTTGAAAATGTATAAGAGTTAAGGATTAAGGCTTAAGTGTAGCGCTATGGCTGAGTGCTTAATCCTTAAAGTGAACTACTGTATTTAAAAAACGCGTTTTTACTTGTTTACCTTAACAAGTGTAATTTTAAACGTAAGAGCTGCAAATGGAGGAATAGGACCTGTGCCTTGTTCTCCATAAGCAAGGTTGTAAGGAATGTAAACCTCCCAAGTAGAACCTACTGTCATTTGCGGAATAGCAATGCCCCAACCTTTGATAACATTCTTCAAGCTGAAGGTAGCTACACCACCTGGTTGCTTGCTTGATGAGTCGAACACGGTGCCATCAGCCAAACGACCTTCGTACTGCACTGTTACGCTATCGTTAGCTGTGCAGCGCTCAGTGCCACCAGCGTTAATTTGCTTACCATAGATGCCTTGGCCCATAGCCTTAACACCAGGTTGCTTAGCAACCTTTTGCATGTAGGCTTCGCTCTCTTGCTTCTTGCTGCCAAACATGTAGTCCATAATAGCCTTTTGAGCATCCTCTTTGTCAACAACTTTGCCACCAATCTTAAGCGAGCTCTTGCCCTTGGCATAGTCACTAAAGCCAGCAATAAAGTTTTTGATGCTTACCTTCTTAGTAGAGTCACCCTGGAAAATTTGTTGCTCCATCATGGGCAACTGGCTCTTGGTTTGCATGCCTTGCATTACACCCATGTAATAAGCCATCTTCTTTTTGTCGTTAGCAGCCTGCATACCTTCAACGTAGCCCTTGAGCAATTCGTCAACATAAGCAGAGTCGCTACCTGACTGTGCCAAGTAATTTGAAAGGTCCGACTTTGAAGCCGACATGGCCATACCCATTTCGTAGCTCAGCGTGTCAATGTCTGTTTTAAGGTTCGCCTTGGGCGAGCCATTGTTACAACTGCTCAGCAAACCTGTCATGGCTACTGCGGCAGCAATAAATAACTTTTTCATTATGTATATGTAATGTTTTTTATTTTTCAATAGAGATGAGTTCTACATCGAACACCAATGCAGCGTAAGGTGGAATGGCTTGGCCAGCACCTTGTTCGCCATAAGCCAAGTTGTAAGGAATGAAGAAACGATACTTAGCACCCTCCTTCATGAGTTGCACACCTTCGGTCCAACCAGCAATCACACCATTGAGGGGGAATACAGCAGGTTCGCCACGGCGGTAAGATGAGTCAAACACCTGACCATTGGTGAGTGTACCCTCGTAGTGGCACTTTACGCGGTCGGTAGCCATGGGCTGTGCACCAGTACCTTCTTTAATAACTGTGTACTGCAAGCCGCTGGGCAACACGGTAACACCCTCCTTCTTAGCATTCTCGGCCAAGAAGCGTTCACCCTCTTCGCGAATGGCGCGAGTGGCTTCTTCTTGCTGCTTTTGCATAAAGTTGTTGACCAACTGTTGAGCCTCTTGGTCAGTTAAACGGCAGGTTTGGCCGCCCATAACATCGTCAATAGCTTGTGCAAAGTCAGCACTGCTTAAATCTTTAACACCCATGCCCTTAAGGTTGTGGCCAATGACCATGCCGAGAGCGTAGCTGAGTTTTTCCATAAATGTGTTTTGAATGTATTGTTTAATTATTTATTCTCTTAGAGTGCAAAAGTACAATTTATTTATAAGCAACGTGCGTGTGTAATTCAAATTTCGTACTTTTGGGGTACGAAAGCTTGAGCTAAAGGACTTGTTTTTACTATTTTCAACCCTCATAAGCAACAAAAAGACCCTTTTACACCCATACAACCTCATTTAGTTATGAAACAGAAATTAGTAGCCCTCACCGGTGCGGGCATAAGCGCCGAGAGCGGATTTGCAACCTTTCGTGATGCTGGTGGACTATGGGACCAGTATCCCGTTGAACAAGTGGCCACACCTGAGGGGTGGCAGTCTGACCCCACATTAGTTACTAACTTTTACAATCACCTACGTGAACAATTGGTTAATGCACAGCCCAATGCTGGTCATCGCTTGTTAGCTGCTCTTGAACAATGGTATGACGTGACTGTAGTAACACAAAATGTTGACGACTTGCATGAGCGTGCAGGCTCGTCACACATCATTCACCTGCATGGCGACTTACGCAAGGTTTGTTCGAGCCGTAACCCTAATGATGCTCACTACATTCGTACCCTACAGCCTGCTGAGTACAATGTTAAACCAGGCACCTTAGCTCCTGATGGTTCACTATTGCGCCCCTGGATTGTGTGGTTTGGCGAGGCTGTTCCTAATCTTGAACCCGCTGCCGAGGTTACAGCACAAGCCGATGTTTTTGTTATCATAGGCACATCGCTTAATGTTTATCCAGCAGCCTCATTGGTGCGTTACACACAGCCCAACACCCCCATCTATCTTATTGACCCTAAACCCACCAATGTGCCTGCGCTACCCAACATTCACGTTATAGCCGATGTGGCCAGTCAAGGCATGCAGCAGCTATGTAAAATGTTAGGTAAAGACCCCTGTAAGTATTAACGTATATTGCAAAGGAGTGCTGAAATATTAAAAAATCATTATTCCATGCATTTTTATGATGCAAAGCCTTGCATTTTTCAGAAAAGGCTGTACCTTTGCATCGTGTTTTTCATAGTATTAGATTTAAGGTTAACAAGGTTGGGATACAGTGGTATCCCATTTTTTTTATCCCTACGTCAACTCGTACACAGTTTTTGTAGAGTTATACTCGTTGGCGGAATTTCAGGTTAACGGGTTAACAAGTTAACGGGTTAACAAGTAAGTATGCTTTACACCACTTATTATGTTAAAGCCAGAATGACAGGAAACTTAAAAAGCTCGGCAAACTTACCTGTTAACCCGTTAACTTGTCAACTTGTTTACTAATTCCGCCAACGCGTAGAGTTATAGATGTTGTGGTGGCAGTTATGGTTGCCAATATCGTTTTTTTCAGATGAGTCCAATATCAGTCTTTCGATAAAGCTCCCCTTTAGTGCAAAAATACGCGTTGGCGAAATTAGTAAATAAGTTGACGACTATTATCCCGAACCCCGTGTTTAGATGATAAGTGAACACCTATGACGTTTTATGAAGTGTAAGAAGTCGATGATGTGTTTAAGCAAATACGCAGTGCAACAAACAAAAAAGAGTCTTGCAAGTAAACTACTTGTAAGACTCTAATAAAATATTGCGCTTCAGGATGGGCTTGAACCAACGACCCCCTGATTAACAGTCAGGTGCTCTAACCAACTGAGCTACTGAAGCCTAACAATTCAGCTTGTGATAAATTCTACTAGGTGCGCTTCAGGATGGGCTTGAACCAACGACCCCCTGATTAACAGTCAGGTGCTCTAACCAACTGAGCTACTGAAGCATTAGGTGAAAAACTTATCACTCTTTTGCTGAATTGCGGTGCAAAGGTAAGGGTTATTTTTGAAATAAACCATATCTTTGCACAGAAATTTTCAAAAAAAATTAAGATGACAGATATTTTGGGCATAGGAAACGCCCTTGTTGACGCCCTTGTGCAAGTAGATAACGAATTGATAATCAGTGAGTTGAATTTGCAAAAAGGAGCAATGCAACTCATTGATACCGAGCGCTACCTACAAGTGCAACATCGCATGGCAAACATGCATCCTAAGCGTACAACGGGTGGATCGGCTTGTAATACGCTGCTGGCGGTGGCCCAAATGGGAGGTCATGCAGGTGTGATAGGCAATGTGGGACGCGATGAGCCTGGCCAATTTTTTAGTAACAGTTTTAAGGCTTTGGGTGTTGATACCTTGCTGAGCTATGACGACGACCTGCCTACGGGGGTAGCCTCCACCTTTATTACACCCGATGGACAACGCACCTTTGGCACATATTTAGGTGCAGCTGCTAATTTAAAACCCGACAAGCTTCAGGCCGAATGGTTCGATGGCTATCGCTACTTTTACATTGAGGGCTATTTGGTGCAAGACCATTCACTCATACGCCGTGCCATAGAGCTGGCTCACGAGGCAGGCTTAAAGGTGTGCATCGACTTGGCCAGCTATAATATTGTGGCCGATGATCGTGAATTCTTTGCCGAAATTCTGCCACAAGTTGATATTGTCTTTGCCAATGAACAAGAGGCTGCGGCTTTTACTGGGTCAGATGATGCACAACACAATGTTGAGGAGTTAGCCCGTTTATGTCACATAGCTGTAGTAAAAATAGGCAAGCGTGGCGTATTGGTACGTCGTGGCACAGAGCAAGTGCTATGCCCTGCACGCGACGTGCCTCATGTGGTCGACACCACAGCAGCGGGCGACTATTTCTCAGCAGGCTTTATGTATGCTCTGGCCGCAGGCCGCTCTCTTATGACGTGCGCACGCCTTGGCTCTTTGTTAGCAGGACACATTATTGAGGTGGTAGGCACAGCACTTACTACTGAGGTGTGGGCTGACATCAAGCGCGAGTATGAGAGTTGGGAGTGTTAACGGGGTAACGGGGTAACAGATAACCTTGTTAAGTTTTTTAGCTACTTATCATGCTGACTTTAACCTAAAGTATAGCATACTTATTACCCCGTTAGCCAAGAATCCGTCAATGGGTGAAAAGTTTAAACTAGTTCAATAGCACACAACGCATCATGAAGTCATACAAGCAAATATATTACATACTAACACTATTCACCTTGTTAATGGGTGTGGGCAGTATTTTGCCCTTGCAAGCACAAACGGCCACCACACCTGTTAATCATAACTTTGAGGTGGCTAAGAATCTTGACATATTTAATACGCTCTATCGCGACCTCGACCTTTATTATGTTGACACGTTAGATGCTCGTCGCAATATAGACAATGCTGCCAACTACATGCTCATGATGCTCGACCCTTACACCGAGTATTATGCTGAAGAGAATGCTGATGAACTGAAACAACTCACCACGGGCAAATATGCAGGTGTCGGTATGATTACAGTTTACCGTCCCGACTACAAGCGTTGCATTGTTTCAAAACCATTTGCTGGTCAGCCTGCGGCCGAAGCAGGAGTTATGGCGGGCGACATTATTATGGGCATTGATGGCAAATCTATTGACGTTTGCACCGCCACCACCATTGAAGAGCAAAATGCCTATGCCACCCAAACCAGTTCACAGCTGCGAGGTGAGCCAGGCACCACCTTTACGCTCAAGGTACGTCGTCCCACCACAGGGCGCACTCTCACCTTTCGCATCACACGTCGTAACATAGTGGTGCCCAGCGTCAGCTTGTCAACCCTTGTTACTGACAGCATAGGTTACATAGCCCTGTCGCAGTTTATTGAGGGCACAGCCAACGAGGTGCGTCGGGCTTTAGTCGATCTCAAGCAACAAGGGGCACGCTGCCTCATACTCGACCTACGCGACAACCCTGGTGGTGTAATGGAGGAAGCCATTAAAACCGTAAATTTGTTTATACCCCGAGGGCGTGAGGTCGTTACCACACGTGGCAAGGTACGCGAACTTAATCACACCTATCGCACCACACTCGATGCACAAGACACCGATTTGCCCATCATCGTACTCGTTAACGAAGGTTCAGCTTCGGCAGCCGAAATTACCAGCGGAGCCTTACAGGACTACGACCGTGCACTCATAGTGGGCCGACGCACCTATGGAAAGGGCTTGGTGCAACAAAGTCGAGAACTGCCTTACAAAGCGCGTTTCAAACTCACCACGGGCAAGTATTACATACCCTCAGGCCGCTGTGTACAAGCCTACAAGTTTAAAGATGGACGTCCTGTTCACCTGCCCGATTCGTTGAGCCATGAGTTTCGCACGGCCAATGGTCGCATTGTGCGCGATGGTGGTGGCATCACCCCCGATGTTGAGGTAAAGGCAGACAGTTTGCCCACCCTTATCGACTCGCTTCGCAATAGCAATCAACTCTTTGACTATTGTGTGCAATATCGTGCCCATCACGAGTCAGTGCCAGTGCCACGCCAGTTCCGTTTAACTGACGAGGAGTATACTGACTTTTGCAACTTTATGAAGAAAAACAACTTTAAGTACGATCGTCTCAGTTTGCGTTATTTAGATGCTCTGCGACGAGTGGCTCACATTGAGGGCTATGACCAAGAGGCAGCAGCAGAGTTCGATGCCCTTGCCCACAAGTTGCAGCATAATGAGGATTACGACTTTCACCGTTGGGAACCCCAGATACGTCGTGAAGTAGAAGGTGCTATATTAGAGCATTACTACTTTGATGGTGGACGTGAGGAGCATTCTTTGCAGTCAGACCCCGATGTGCAACGAGCCATACAGTTGCTCCACAATCGTAAGTTAGTGCATAAGTTGCTGAGTGGAGAACCCGATGCGTAAATACACCCTTTACCCATCAAAACATCCCGAATGTTTCTCGAATGCATCTCGAATGTCAACTGAAGATGATTTGAACTCATTCAATCAAGAATGATAAGTGCCCTGTGCTATATAATAATGGTATGGGGCACTTATTTTTTTAAGGTATAGTCAAAAAATGGCGAATCAAATGTGACCACCCCCCCCAGCCACAAACGTAAAAATTGTAAATTAGGCTTTGCTCTTCAAATGGCATACACTAACTTTGCACACAAATAATAAAAAAACAAAACATAATTATGTCTGAAAGAACCGTACGTGTGCGTTTCGCACCCAGCCCCACAGGCCCATTACATATAGGTGGTGTACGCACCGCTCTCTACAACTATTTGTTCGCACGTCAACATGGCGGAAAAATCATCTTCCGCATTGAAGATACTGATTCAAATCGCTTTGTACCTGGAGCCGAAGATTATATTATTGAATCGTTTAAGTGGTTGGGCATTGAGTTTGATGAAGGCGTAAGCTTTGGTGGCGACTTCGGTCCCTATCGTCAGAGTGAACGTCGCGATATCTACCGCCAGTACGTAAAGCAACTGCTCGATGCAGGTAAAGCCTACATAGCATTTGACACTCCTGAAGAACTCACCGCTAAGCGTGAGGCTGTACAAAACTTTCAGTACGATGCCCACACCCGTGGCGAAATGCGTAACTCACTTGTGCTGGGTGAGGCCGAAACACAACGCCTCATTGAGGCTGGCGAACAATATGTGGTACGCTTCAAGGTAGAACCTGGTGAAGAGGTTCACGTTAACGACATTATACGTGGCGATGTACGCATTATGAGCGACATTCTTGACGATAAAGTACTCTATAAGTCGGCCGACGACCTGCCCACCTACCACTTGGCCAATATTGTTGATGACCATTTGATGCAAATAACCCACGTAATTCGTGGTGAAGAATGGCTTCCCTCAGCCCCCTTGCATGTGCTCCTTTATCGCGCCTTTGGTTGGGCCGACACTATGCCCCAATTTGCACACTTGCCTTTGTTGCTGAAACCCGATGGTAAAGGCAAACTCTCAAAGCGTGATGGCGACCGTTTAGGCTTTCCCGTGTTCCCACTTGAGTGGCACGACCCCAAAACAGGCGATGTGTCTTCAGGCTATCGTGAAAGCGGCTATTTACCTCAAGCCGTTATCAACTTCTTGGCCCTTTTGGGTTGGAATCCTGGCACCGATCAAGAGATTCTTTCTATGCAAGAACTTATTGACCAATTCGACCTGTCAAAGTGCTCAAAGAGCGGTGCTAAGTTCGACTACATCAAAGGCCAATGGTTCAACCGCGAGTACATTATCAACACCCCCGATGCCGAGTTGGCTCCCGCCTTTGACAAAATACTCAAGGCCAATGGCATAGACCAACCCATAGAGCGCGTTGAGGCTGTTGTAGGCATGATGAAAATGAAGAAAATCAACTTCATTCATGAATTGTGGCCCCTTTGCGACTTCTTCTTCATAGCCCCCACATACTCAAAGGACGACAAGTTTACTCGCAAAAACTGGAAGGAGAATACCGCAGCCGAAATGACCGAACTCCTTCACTTGCTTGAAGGACTCGACGACTTTAGCATTGAAAGCCAAAAGGCTGCCGTTGATGCTTGGGCCGCAAGCACAGGCGTAAAGCCCTGGAATCCTTGGCGCGTTGCCCTTGTAGGCACCGGCAAAGGCCCTGACATGTATGAGCTTGCTGCTTTCTTGGGCAAGGACGAGACCTTGCGCCGTATGCACGCGGCTCTTGAGGCGCTTGCTTAAGCTCCCTCTTGCTTACCCCTGTGCATCAGTGCAAAAAAGCATAAGTAGGTGTTCAACACTCTCTTCATTTGAACACCTACTTACAACCCAAAGGTATAACACAAAAAAAGTGAAGGCGTGTACTCATTAGCCATCTACCTTATGATGTTAGGCTGCAACATAGCAGCCTTGTTCAGTCGCAAAGTGCGCACCATGATGCGTGGCCATCGCGACGCATGGCGCATACTACGACGTCAAATAGGCACCGACCGCTACGTGTGGTTTCATGCTGCCTCACTCGGCGAGTTCGAGCAAGGACGGCCTTTGATGGAGAAGTTGCGACGCGAACATCCCGAAAAGAAAATTCTGCTCACCTTTTTTAGTCCCTCAGGCTACGAGGTGCGTAAAAACTATGCAGGAGCCGATGTCATTTGCTATTTGCCCTTCGACACCCCCTTCAATGCTATCAAGTTTGTACGTTTAGCACGGCCCGAAGCCGCCTACTTTATAAAGTACGAATTTTGGCGCAATTACATTGAGGTGCTACATCGCAATCAAGTACCTGTTTACTCTGTTTCGAGCATATTCCGCCCTGGCCAAATATTCTTTCGTTGGTATGGCCGCAATTATGCCCGTGTACTACAACGCATGACCCACCTGTATGTGCAAAACGAAGCCTCCAAGCAGTTGCTCCACACCATAGGTGTTGACCATGTGAGTGTGGTGGGCGACACGCGTTTCGACCGTGTTATTGACATACGTCGTGCAGCAAAGCCCCTGCCTCTTGTTGAGCGTTTTGCTGGTTGCTGGCGAGTGATAGTAGCTGGCAGCTCATGGCAGCCCGATGAAGACATACTCATCCACTACTTTAATACCCACCCTGGGGTACGTTTAGTGCTCGCCCCTCATGTGGTGAACGAGGATCACTTGCTGCAAATAGAGCAAAAGTTACATCGCCCCTTTGTGCGCTATTCAGCCGCCACCCCCAAGAGCGTGGCCGAGGCCGACTGCCTCATTATCGACTGCTATGGTTTGCTATCGAGCATCTATCGTTATGCTACCATAGCTTACGTAGGCGGAGGCTTTGGTGTAGGCATACACAATGTGCCCGAAGCTGCAGTTTATGGAGTTCCCGTCATCATAGGCCCCAACAACAAAAAGTTTCGCGAGGCTCAAGCCCTGCTGCAATGTGGCGGATGCATTGAGGTGCACAGTCAGTCTGATCTTGATCACAGCCTTGACCACTTACTCTCTGACAAAGAAGCACTCAGCACTGCCGGACAGGCCGCAGGCCATTACATAGCAGCCAATGCAGGCGCTGTGGATAAAATAATGAATTAGTAACGCGTTGGCGGAATTAGTAAACAAGTTGACAAGTTAACGGGTTAACAGGTAAGTTTGCCAAGCTTTTTAAGTTTCCTGTCATTCTGGCTTTAACATAATAAGTGGTGTAAAGCGCATACTTACTTGTTAACCTGTCAACTTGTTAACCCGTTAACCTGAAACTCCGCCAACGGGTATTAGTAGGAAAATGTTTTTTCCCCTAAGCGATGAGTCTTCAAGAAGCTGTTGCCTATTAGCTCATAGCCGCACTACAGTTCACCTTATTCACCACATGATAGCATGAAAATACTCCACATTAACACCTCCGACCGTGTGGGCGGAGCCGCCATAGCAGCCCTTCGCTTGTTGCGTGCCCAACGCAACCAAGGCCTCGATGCACAGTTGCTTTGTCGCGACCGCTCGCTGCCACTCAGTCAAACTGAGGTGATGAACCTAAAACGCACCCCCTTTGTTCGCTCTACCAAGGCTCTCGATAGGTTAAGCATACTCTTGCACAACGGCTGTAGCACCCACAACCTGTGGCGCATTGACACCGCGCAAGTAGGCAACGACATAACCCGTTTAAAAGCCTTTCGCGAGGCCGATGTAATACATATGCATTGGGTAAACCAAGGCATGTTGTCGCTCAGCAACATAGCGAAAATTATCACAAGTGGCAAGCGTGTAGTGTGGACGCTTCACGACATGTGGCCCTTTACCAGCCTGTGTCATCAAGCCGCAGCGTGTCAACGTTGGCGTGCCGAGGGTTGTGGCCACTGTCCATTGCTCAAGCACCCCCGTGCTAACGACCTCTCAGCAAAGGTGTATGCGCAAAAGGCAAAGGTGTATGCACAAGGCCACTTCACCGCAGTGGGGTGCAGTCATTGGTTAGCTGACTTAGCAGCAGAGTCGTCCTTGTTCAAAGGGCAGCAAGTGGTGAGCATAGCTAATGCCCTTGATACCCAAAAATATGCTCCAGCTGGCACCTTAGGCTACCCCAATCAGGCACAGGCACGTCAGCAGTTAGGGTTGTCCACCACTCATCGCATACTACTCTTCATGGCCCGCGATGTGGCCGACCCCAACAAAGGCATTGACTACTTGCTGGCAGCTGTTAAGCAAATAGCTCAGCAAGCCCCCGATTGGGCCCAGCAGTTGTTAGTGGTGATGGTGGGACTTAATAGCGAACGTTATGCGGCCGCTTTGCCCCCTGTGGTGCAAACCAAGAGCATAGCTTATGTTGAGAGCGACAACCAGTTGCGCTTGCTTTATCAAGCAGCCGACATGCTTGTCATGCCTACACTCATGGACAATTTGCCCAACACCATAGCCGAGGCCAGTGCCTGCGGACTACCCACTGTAGCCTTTGGTGTAGGTGGGGTTCCCCAAATGGTCGAAACGGGAGTAAATGGCTATTTAGCTCAGCCCGCCTCAGTTGACGACCTCACACGAGGCATCATATCATGCCTCACCACCAACAGCCTCCTGTCTATGCAGCGCAATGCACGCGTGCGTGCTGTTAACAATTATAGCGAGAAGGCTGTTGTTGAAGCCTACTTGAAAATTTATCAAGGTTAGCCGCGCTTGTTCCTACCATTTTCGTAGAATACAAACCCTGTCGAGTCAAACTCCAACCTACGCACATAGTAGGCTGCTCAGCATTCAGGCTCGCACCACGTCTGACCCCACAACCCTTTAACCCTTTTATTTTGGAACACCCTGACCCTGTGGCGGCGCAGCCCAAGTTTACCATAGCCACCGTCACCTATAATGCAGCCGCGCTCATAGAGCGCACCATACAAAGTGTTGAAGCACAGAACTATTCAGCCATCGAACACCTCATTGTTGATGGCAATTCGCACGACGACACTTTGGCTCACGTACACCATTATCAAGAGCGAAATAGCCGTGCTGCTATTCGCCACGAAATAGTGTGCTGTAGCGAACCCGATGATGGCTTGTACGATGCCATGAACAAAGCCATTAATATGGCCACTGGTCAGTACATACTATTTCTTAATGCAGGCGACGCCTTAGCCGCCCCCGACACCCTTGAGTGTGTGGCACAAGCCATCATGAAAGCACGTCATAGTTCACGTCAAGAGGTATGGCCTGCTGTAGCTTATGGCGACACCTTGCTTGTAGACAATGCAGGCAGTGTACTCGGACCTCGTCGTTTGCGCCCACCTCACCACCTTACTTGGCGCTCGTTCAAAAACGGCATGTTAGTGTGCCATCAGGCCTTTTTTGCCAACACTACCTTGGCTCGCCTTTATCATTACGACAGTCGTTACCGCTACTCAGCCGATTTTGATTGGTGCATACGCATCATGCGTCATGCTGCTCGTCATCATTTGCCCATAGTCAATGCTGAGTGTGTTATAGCCCATTATCTGAACGAGGGACTTACTACGCGTCATCACAAAGCCTCGCTCAAAGAGCGTTTTCGTATCATGGTGCGCCATTATGGTTGGGTCACCACTCTGTTCAAGCATGCTCAGTTTGCCTTGCGCAACCCCAAGCGTAAACTGTGAGCAAAACCTCATTCCACACCTGTCAAGTATGAAAACGGATGCTTATAATTACGCTACGGGTTTGTGTTCGCGCAAAGAATATTGTGCCAGCGAAATAACCGACAAACTATTGCGTCGCGGCTTTACGCCCGACGAGGCAGCTGCCACCATTGAGCGACTCGAGGCTGAGCGTTACATCAATGCCGAGCGTTATGCCCGTGCCTTTGTGTCAGATAAGTTCCGATTTAGTCATTGGGGACGTATCAAAATAAAATATGCCTTGCGTATGAAAGGCATTGACGATCAACTCATCGAAACGGCCTTAGCCGAGGCCATTGATGCCACAGAATACGAACAAGTGCGTCAAGCTTTTATAGCCGACCGCATGGCCAAAACCAAAGGGCGAACCCCTTATGAAATACGCCAAAAGGTAATGCGAGCTGCTTTGGCTCGTGGCTTTGAGGTGAGCGACTGACTTCATTCTTTTTAGTTTTGAGGTTTGTTTAGTAATGTTAGTTTTACCCATTGGCGGAATTTCAGGTTAACGGGTTAACAAGTTAACGGGTTAACAAGTTGACAGGTTAACAAGTTGACAGGCTAACAAGTTGACGGGTTAACAAGTTGACAGGTTAACAAGTAAGTATGCTTTACACCACTTA
>SAMEA3663105__coassemble_601_pt1 | contig 16493 bp, 13 predicted proteins | sample SAMEA3663105__metabat2_low_PE_034 | metagenome-assembled genome bin SAMEA3663105 (sample SAMEA3663105) | pig gut metagenome | biome: pig gut; feature: pig-associated habitat; material: faeces | place: Denmark | collected 2012
TTACCTGTTAACCCGTTAACTTGTCAACTTGTTTACTAATTCCGCCAACGCGTGATACTTGAGGAACCTGCATAATACAAAAAACTCGCTTAGCTGACATTTATAGTCAATACTAAACGAGTTTTATTATGAATATAGGTTCTATGGTTGAAACACTATATATTAGTCTTCGATCAAGTCATGACCTGTCATATCTGCAGGTTGTTTCAAGCCCATGATGTGCAAAATAGAGGGAGCAACATCGGCCAAGACACCATCCTTTACCTTTGCATTTTTGTTTTCAGTAACATAGATGAAAGGTACGGGGTTAAGAGAGTGAGCTGTATTAGGTGTACCATCTTCGTTTTCAGCGTTATCGGCATTACCGTGGTCAGCAATGATAACCGTTTCGTAACCCGTTTCATTGGCTGCGGTTACCACGTCCTTAACACAAGCATCAACTGCAATAACAGCCTTTTTGATAGCCTCGTACACACCCGTATGGCCTACCATATCGCCATTAGCAAAGTTGACAACAATGAAGTCGTACTTATCTTCCTTAATAGCAGTCACCAACTTATCTTTTACTTCAAAAGCCGACATTTCAGGCTTTAAGTCATAAGTAGCCACCTTAGGTGAAGCTACGAGAATGCGGTCTTCACCCTCATAAGGAGTTTCACGTCCACCATTAAAGAAGAAGGTTACGTGTGCATACTTTTCTGTTTCGGCAGTGTGCAACTGCTTAAGTCCCTTGCTGGCAATATATTCACCTAAAGTATCCTTTACATTCTCTTTAGGGAAGAGGATGTGAACACCCTTGAATGAAGCATCATACGGAGTCATGCAGTAGTATTGCAAACCAGGAATGGTGTGCATGCCCTCTTCAGGCATATCTTGCTGAGTAAGTACGATAGTAAGTTCCTTAGCACGGTCATTGCGGTAGTTAAAGAAGATAACGACATCGCCCTCTTTAATGCGTCCATCAACGTTAGCGTTAACGAGTGGCTCCATGAACTCATCGGTATTTTTGTGATCCTCAGAGTCGGTGTCATAGCAACTCTGTACACCTTCAACCATGTCAGTTACTTGGCGTCCCTTGCCATCAACTAACAAGTCGTAGGCTATTTTCACACGATTCCAACGCTTATCACGGTCCATTGCATAGAAGCGACCAATAATGCTGGCAATGTGAGCACCATTTTCATTGCACACACCTTGCAAGTCATTAATAAAGCCCTTACCACTCTTGGGGTCAGTGTCACGACCATCCATAAAGCAGTGAACATAAGTGTTTTCAGCTACGCCATATTCTTTGGCTATTTCAATCAACTTAAACAAGTGGTTGAGTGAAGAGTGTACGCCACCTGTTGAGGTAAGTCCCATCAAGTGAAGACCTTTTCCATTTTTCTTAGCATATTCGTATGCAGAAACAATCTCGGAGTTCTTGAGAATGGAACCATCAGCACAAGCGCGATTAATTTTTACCAAATCTTGGTAAACGATACGACCTGCACCAATATTAAGGTGACCTACCTCAGAGTTACCCATCTGTCCGTCGGGCAACCCCACGTTCTCACCACAAGTGAGCAATTGTGAGTGAGGATAAGTAGCATTCAAGTGGTCCATAAAAGGAGTAGGTGCTTGATAAATCACATCACCATGGTTGTGCTTACCAATGCCCCAACCATCAAGAATCATAAGAAGAGCTTTCTTTGCCATGATTGTTATATATGTATTTTACTTATTGTTTTGTTTTCAAGTGCAAAGGTAGTGCAAACCGAGCGCAATGAAAAGAAAAACTTGTTTTTATTTTCATTGCCGAGGTGCAGCCTACCTTATTTAAAGGTAGTGCAAACCGAGCGCAATGAAAAGAAAAACTTGTTTTTATTTTCATTGCCGAGGTGCAGCCTACCTTATTTAAAGGTAGTGCAAACCGAGCGCAATGAAAAGAAAAACTTGTTTTTATTTTCATTGCCGAGGTGCAGCCTACCTTATTTAAAGGTAGTGCAAACCGAGCGCAATGAAAAGAAAAACTTGTTTTTATTTTCATTGCCGAGGTGCAGCCTACCTTATTTAAAATGTGAAAGTACCAGTCATGTAATACTTTTTAGTACCTTTGCCATCTAATAAATAATACACTACATGAAAAATCAAAAAAAAGAACTATTCAAAACAACCGATGGACATAACTACCTATGGCCATTTGTGTTAGTCACGAGTCTCTTCTTTTTATGGGGCTTTGCCCATAGCATATTAGATGTACTCAACAAGCACTTTCAAGAAACCATGCACATAGGCAAAACAGAATCAGCCTTGGTACAAGCAGTAGTTTATGGTGGTTATTTTTTAATGGCACTGCCTGCAGGACAAATTATCAAACGCTATGGCTACCGCTCAGGCGTAATTGCAGGACTCTTGCTCTATGGCATTGGTGCATTACTATTTATTCCTGGCGGACAAATATTGTCATTTCCTTTTTTCCTCTTCTCACTGTTTATTATAGGCTGTGGACTCACCTGCTTAGAAACTGCAGCTAATCCCTATGTTACCGTTTTAGGTAGCAACGAAGGAGCTGCGCAACGCATCAACCTTTCACAGTCATTTAATGGATTAGGATGGATTGTAGGGCCATTAGTAGGCGGACACTTTGCCTTTTCAGCTGGCAACAGCCAAGGGGCTATTTCTGTGCCCTATGCTATTATCGGTGTGGTAGTTTTATGCGTAGCTTTCATTTTTATGCGTGTCAAACTGCCTGAGATTGAAACGGAAGAAGCCATCAGCTCTGACACATCGTCACACGAATCTTCATTGTGGCAACACCGCAACTTTGTGTTAGGCATGATTGCCTTATTTATGTACGTAGCTGCTCAAACAGGCATCAACAGTTTCTTTATTAACTATGTTACTGAAAATGCCAATGTAAGCAATGTTACAGCCTCGCTATTATTAGGCTTTGGGGGCATGGGACTATTTATGATAGGCCGTATGGGAGGCAGTTGGCTCATGTCGCGCATTCAGGCTGAACGTGTGTTACTTTATTGTGCCATAGGGGCTACATTAGCCATGGCTGTTTTGCTAACTGGAGCTGGCGCCATGGGGGTTATCGCCTTCTTTGTGTGCTACTTATGCGAAAGCATTATGTTCCCCACCATCTTTGCCCTTTCATTACGTGGTGTGGGCCGGCACACCAAGTTAGCCTCATCACTGCTCATTATGTGCATTGTGGGAGGAGCCATTGCACCCGTATTGATGGGACTGATAGCTGACCACTTCAACATGGCTTTAGCCTTTATCATACCGCTTATTTGCTTTGTTGTTATTGCAGGCTATGCTCTTCAGCTAAAAAAAGGATTTTGAACACAAACAAAAGTTCGTTTAAAAAAAGACGATTAAATAGTGTTTATAACTATACGCAAGCAGCATGTTAAATGATGAGATATATACACTTATAGCACAACAGTTTGGCTATCCCTTTACACCTACGCAACAGCGAGCTGCCACCTTGTTAGCACACTTTGTTACCACGCCACAACCTCATGCAGCATGCATTCTACGCGGTTATGCAGGTACGGGTAAAACATCACTTGTTGGTGCATTGGTTAAAGTGATGCGCTTGCTCAAACGCGATGTTGTGTTACTTGCCCCCACAGGACGTGCTGCTAAAGTGTTTGCTCACCATGCTGGCACAGCTGCCTACACCATTCACCGCGTCATTTATAGGCAGCAAACATTTCAAGGCGAGGGCACGCGCTTTTCGTTAGGTTTTAACAAACTACGCCATGCCCTGTTTGTTGTGGACGAGGCTTCAATGATAAGCAGCGGTGCAGGCTCAATGGGTGACTCGTTATTTGGCACAGGAGAGTTGATGGACGACCTCATCAGCTACGTTTACTCAGGTGAGGGTTGCCGACTACTCATGGTGGGCGACACCGCACAATTGCCCCCAGTGGGCGAAGAAGACAGTCCTGCACTACGCGATGACGTACTGAAGCGTTATGGTTTGTTAGTAGGCAGTGCCGACTTAACCGAAGTGGTGCGCCAAAGCAGCGAGAGCGATGTGCTAACAGGTGCCACATTAATACGCACATTACTGATGCAAGGCTTTGAGGGCATCCCCCCCATTCACACCAACCGCCAAGGTGAGGTGCGTGCTCTGCCTGGCAACGAATTAATTGAAAGTTTGGTGAGCGATTACCAAACGTATGGTGCCGATAGTGTGATTGTGGTGACACGATCAAACAAACGAGCCAACATTTATAACAACGGCATTAGGTCACGCATATTCGATCGCGAGGAGCAACTCACCCGCGGCGACTTGATAATGGCAGTTAAGAACAACTACTTTTGGACAGAACAATATGCCAAAACATTGGGCAAAGACGAGAGCATGCCTTTAAGTTTCATAGCCAATGGCGACACGGCTAAGGTGGTACGCATACGCAATGTGCACGAACAATACGGATTTCTGTTTGCCGATGCCACCCTTCGCTTTGCTGATTATGATGACTTTGAAATGGACTGTCGGGTGCTACTTTCAACCTTACAATCAGAGTCACCCTCACTCACACGCGATGAGAGTAACCACCTTTACGAACAAGTATTGGCCGACTATCAGCACATTCCGCTAAAAAAAGATCGCATGAAAGCTTTGCGTCAAGATCCTTATTACAACGCTTTGCAAATAAAATATGCCTATGCCGTTACATGCCACAAGGCACAAGGCGGACAATGGGCGCGTGTGTATGTTGACCAAGGATTTGTGCCTGATGATGTTAGTTGGTCATCTTACCTACGTTGGCTTTACACAGCCTTTACGCGCACCACTGAACGCGTATACTTAGTAAATTGGAACACCAACGATGATTAGGCCATCATCAACACATGTTACACATAACAAATAAGGCTGACACACACCATTGCATCAAATAAAACAACTATGCAATGATGTGTGTCAACCTTTTTTGTTTTTAAGAGCCAAGCTGTACAAGTCAGTTATTGTGGTTGCAAACGTATGCCCACATTCGATATGCCAGGCAACATTTCGCGTCGCATAATATGATAGATGCTAATGTCAGCCCATTGTCCTGCTTGCAAATGTTGCATACGCCAAGGCAAGTCAAACTGGTAAAGAGTAACACCATGTCCTTGAGGGTCGCCAAATTCGTTGGTCAACTGCATCTTTATCGTGTCGAGCATCACTTGGTCAGGGTGATGCCATTGTTGCCGCACCACCATCCACAAGGTTTGATAAGGGTAAGGTGTCGATGACGAAGTACGTACCCCTATGCTCAAGTTATAAACACCCGAGGCATCAAGCGTATCAACATGAAACTTTAAAGTATCGCCTGGCTCCCACCCCTCAACAGATGTTGAACAAAAGTCATAAGCCACAGGACGTTCACCACATGCCACAAAGCAAGTAAAAGCACAGCACAGTAACACGGCAACGGCCCACAGTTTGATATGAATCAAGCTACGCATTTTGTGCAAAAAGTATTATTGTTTACCTTTTTCAGCATTCGGCTGTCCGTTTGTTCCACCATTTGGTCTGCGTGGAGCACCTTCGCGACGATTGCGTGTACCCTCACGGCGGCGGTCATTACGTTGACGGTCATTGTTACGCTGACGGTCACGACGCGACTTTTCTTGCTTTCCGCCATTATCCTCAGCAGGAGCAGCCTCCACCTCACGTCGATCATTTTGTCGAGTCCGTTCGTTTGAATGGTCACGTTCAGAGCGTTCAGCGCGTCCACGACGTCGATTGTTATTACGTCCCTTATTGCCACGTCCTTTATCAAAACGCGTCAAATCATCTTGTTCAGCCAAATCAAGCGAACGCGGAGGTTCATTATCAGTTTCAGCCAAGAGCGAAGTAGGCTTTTCACCCGCAGCGTTCATAGCTATTATTTCATGGGCACGTTCAGCCGTAATTGTAACAAGGTTTACAGCCATGCGGCGATCGGTGCTATAAGTTATCAACCCTGCCAAAGTGTCAACCTTGAAACAAAAATAAATGCCATCTATTGTTTCAAGCGTAACATTACGTTCAGGAAGTTTACGTGCGGCCTCCATGTAGGTGTCAACTTCGTAGTTCAAGCAACACTTCAACTTAGCACACTGCCCAGCCAACTTTTGCGGATTGGGGGTAATGTCTTGGAATCGTGCAGCAGCCGTACTCACAGAGCTAAAGTTTTTCATCCAAGTAGCGCAGCACAATTCGCGGCCACAAGGGCCAATACCACCAATGCGGCCAGCCTCTTGACGAGCACCAATCTGCTTCATTTCAATGCGCACATGAAAAGCTTCTGCCAACACTTTTATGAGTTTTCTGAAGTCAACACGTGCATCGGCTATATAATAAAAAATGGCTTTGTTACCATCACCTTGGTATTCAACATCGCCAATTTTCATTTGTAAATCCAGGTCCTTAGCTATTTGTCGCGACTTAATCATGGTTTCGTGTTCACGTGCTTTAGCCTCTTCATACTTTTCAAGGTCATTAGGGCGCGCTTTACGATACACACGTTTTATTTCAAAACCAGGTTTTAAGTTAGCCTTTTGCATTTGCAACTGCACCAACTTGCCTGTGAGCGAAACCACACCAATGTCGTGTCCAGGTTGTGCTTCCACCGCCACAACATCACCCTTTTGCAAGTCAAGGTGATTATCGTTACGATAAAATCCCTTACGTGTATTTTTAAATTGCACTTCAACAAAGTCCGTTACTTGTTGATTGCCTGGAACATCGGCCAAATAATCATACGAGTTGAGTTGGTGATCGCTTCGTCCGCAACCTTTGGCAGGTAATCCACGCAGATGAGCATCACCCCAATGGCAAAAGTCACAGCCACCGCCAGCACATCCTTGGCAATTGCCATTTTGACAACCACCCGAGCACTGCTCGCATTGTGAAGCCGAAGATGTTATATTATTATTGTCAGCAGTCATTTGTATATTTGTATATAGTGGAAGAGTCGGAAAGTGGAGAGTTGAGGAGTTGAGAAACTAAAAAGTTGATTAACTAAATTAACTTTATAACCTCATAACCTTAAAACCCAGAACTTACTTTATCAGTAGCACAATCATTTTAAGCGAGAAGTCAAAGAAAACCATATTAGCATTCACATTACCTTCAATATCGCGTTGTGCGGCTGAGAGTTCATCCATAATGCCTATTACATTGCGCTCATTAATAAAACGAGCAAAATTAACGGCAAACTCCGACTCTTGTCGGTTCATATAGTTCAACTCCACATTGTGAAAATTGTACATAAAGTTCTCGCGCACCATGCGTTGCGCGTATTCAAGAAAAGCCTTTTGCTTTTCACGTCCCCATTGCGCTATTTGTTGCGACCATTCATACAAGTCCTTTATCTTGCGCATGTAGCACAAGCGCATGAATAATACAAAAAGGTCAAAGAACTGTGCAGTGTCGGCATTCATTGTCACTTGGTCAAGAGCCGTGACATAACTGCCTGCTGCAGCACGCGCCATCATGTTAGCATCGTCGGGCTGCAAACCATTTAATTTTTGCAAAGCCTTTGATATTTCTTCTATACTAAGTGGGGCAAAATCAATGCGTTGCGTACGACTCAATATGGTCGAGAGCAAACGTTCAGGATGGTTGGATGTAAGAATGAACACCGTCTGCTTAGGCGGTTCCTCTAATATTTTCAACAATTTATTAGCACATTCCACATTCATTTGTTCAGCTAACCAAACAACAATCACGCGATAGCCTCCTTGACTACTCACATTGGCCAATTTAGCAATAATGTTATTAGCCTCAGCCACATTAATTACCGATTGTTGTTTTTCCACACCCAAAGTATTCATCCATGCCTGACGACTAAAATAGGGCGACTGAGCTATTTGCTTACGCCATTCGGGTAAGAACTGATCGCTCAGCACAGCCGACTTTTGTCCTGTAGGCTTTATGGTGGGAAAAATAAAATGTAAGTCGGGATGTGCCAACTTTTTAGCCATGCAACATCCTTGACACACGCCACAAGCTTCACCATCGGCCGTAGGGTGTTGACACAACAAGCGTTGAGCCAAAGCGAGTGCCATAGGCAGTTTGCCACATCCCTCAGGCCCTGCAAAGAGCAAAGCATGTGGCATGCGGTTTTCAGCGAGCATACGTTTTATTTGCTGCTTCACCATATTTTGTCCTATCACATCATCAAAGCGCATAGTGTGAATGTATTTTTTGCATTGACTTACAAAGTTAACGTTTGGTGTAATAAGCGCCAAGGCTTTTTTAAAAAAACGTGTTTTTTAAAAGGCTATTTTGCCATCTACACTCTTGCTTACCCAACATGCGCATTATTTTTACCACTCATTTTACTTGTTCATCCATTCTGCGCGTGAAAAACTTAAGCAACAAGCGTTTCATGCAATTTCACAGGTCTACATTGATTTTTAACCACACATTTTGTAGCTTTGCATCATCAAACGTTAACGGCTTAAACGCGTGAGGGGGAAAAAATCCATCAAAAAGCAAGTACCCCCCATCTCAGCAAAACTGTTAAACATTACACTTACACATGCAAACTACTCGATTCATCACCGCGCTACGTTTCCCCTTAGCACTACTCGTAGTGTTTATTCATAGCTATAATAGTGTGTGGCGCACCGCAGCCCACACCCAAGTTGAGCCACTTGCCACATTGCTCTCACGCATTGTGCCAACATTTGCCGTACCTTTGTTCTTTGCCATATCTGGCTATTTATTCTTTTTAGGCATACATTCTTCCTTTAGTTGGCACACCTATATTGGCAAGTTGCATCGTCGTAGTTATAGTTTGCTTGTACCTTACCTTGTGTGGAACTTTATTGCCTTTGGCCTTTATGCACTAAAGGACATGGCTGCAGGACAAGCCCTACAACATCCTCTTTCGTTCAACTTACTATGGGGGAGTGCTTCGTTAGGAACTGCCACTACCAACGCATTAGGTTGGCATGTGGCGGCAGGAACGGCCCCCGTGCAAGAGCCCCTATGGTTTGTGCGTGACCTCATGGTGGTATGCATTGCCTCGCCACTTATATATGGTTTAATGCGTCACCTACGTTGGGTGGGACTGCTAATAGTGGGCATTATTTACTATGCAGGACTTTGGCCCAACCTCGGAGGATTCACCTTTACAAGCGTATGGTTCTTTAGCTTAGGCGCATGGTTCAGCATTTCAGGTCGTCAAGTAGTGCGAACCGCACATGGCGTGTTAAAGCCTTGCGCAACACTACTACTACCCCTATTATTAGCGCTCATGCTATTTAGGTCGTCGGGCAATGGCTGGTGGCTACTCCTGCAACAACTCTACGTATTAGCCGCCATGGTAGTAAGCATTTCAATAGCCGACTTTATAGTTCAACAACGGGAACCCAATAATTGGCTTTCAAATAGTAGTTTTTTTGTTTACGCCTCACATACCATTGTAATGTTACCCGTGAGCAATGCATTGGCACAATGGGCCCTATCAAAGTCTGCTTGGTGGCAAAATGTAGCCTTTTTATTATGTCCACTACTCACCATAGCAATATGCCTTTTTGCCTACTTCATACTTACACGCTACATGCCGCGCTTGGCCTGGTTGCTAACGGGCAAAAGATAAAAGGCGGTAGTTATCCACATTCATGTTCAAACGCTTGCATGCAGTCAACTAACGCTTGCACGCCAGCCATTGGCATAGCATTATAGAGCGAGGCTCTAAAACCACCCACTGAGCGATGTCCCTTAATGGCATAAATGCCATGTGCCAAAGCATAGTCAACAAAGCGTTGCTCCAAGTGCTCATACCCTTTGTTCAACACGAAGCAACAGTTCATAAGCGAGCGGTCGGCCACTGCTGCTGTACCACGAAACAGTGGGTTACGATCTATTTCAGCATACAACAATGCGGCACGTTGCTGTGCACGTCGTGTCATTTCATCAACACCCCCTTGTGCCTTCACCCAACGCAAGGTTTGCAAGGCAGTGTAAATGGGCAACATAGGGGGAGTGTTGTACATGCCATCGTGTGCTATGTGCGTAGCATAGTTGAGCATGGCGGGCAACACACGTTCCGTGTGCATCACAGCATCGCGACGCACAATAACAAAGGTCACACCCGCCATTGACAGATTCTTCTGCGCGCCACCATATATAAGGTCATAACGCTTTACGTCAATGCGCCGTGTGAGTATGTCGCTCGACATGTCGGCCACCAAGGGTATAGGGCTATCAATGTCATCACGCAGTTCGGTGCCATAAATAGTATTGTTGGTTGTAATGTGTAGGTAATCGGCATCAGCTGGAATGTCAAAGTCACGCGGAATGTACGCATAGTTATTATCAGCCGACGAAGCCACACACTGTGTTTCGCCCCACAACTCTGCCTCATGCATAGCTTGGCTGGCCCAATGTCCACTATCAAGGTAGGCTGCTTTATGATGTAGCAAGTTCATGGGTACCATACTAAACTGCAAACGAGCACCACCTCCCAAAAAGAGTACCGCATAATCTGAAGGAATGTTGAGCAGCTCATGCATCAATTGTTGTGCCTCAGCCATCACAGCCTTAAATTGCGGCGTACGGTGTCCTATCTCCATGAGCGATAGCCCCATGCCATTAAAGTTTGTCACAGCCTCAGCCGTTGCCTTTACTACCTCAGCTGGCAACATGGCTGGCCCTGCCCCAAAGTTATATATGTGCATTGTTTAGTTCTATTTGTTTTTACTAAGTAGGCATTCAAAATTATTTTGAGCACCTTCTTATCTGCAAAATTACGCTTATATGCTTGTTAAACAAAAGAATAGACCCTGAATTTTCCCTACTTTCAGCCCGCCTCAACTTGCATGGCAAACTGATTTAACTGAAAGCACTACCCTACTTATACCCGTTGGCGGAATTTTTGGTTAACGGGTTAACAAGTTAACAGGTTAACAAGTAAGTATGCTTTACATTACCTATTGTGTTAAATTCTGAATGGTGAAAAGCTTAATAAGTAGGGTGTTCAATTCTATGTTCTCGTTTTTGATTGCGCTTTAGTAATTTAAAATCTTGAGAATCAGAGAATTGAATGCAAAATATAAGACGATTTTAGCTATCAAAAAGCCAGAAGTTGTTTCGCATAAGATTATGTTTTACTTATCGAATGGTTATCAATGATTTTGATGATAACTACATTGTTTTTGATACTAAAAAAAAGGAACATCAAACTGGACACCCTACTTAATAAGCTGGCAAATTTACTTGTTAACCCGTCAACTTGTTAACCAGTTAACCTGAAATTCCGCCAACGGGTTTAGAATGAGTCGATATGCCTTGGCGCACTCTTTCGCCCATAAACATAGGTTTCATCGGTCACGTAGCCCGCTACGCTCCCTCTTCAACCTCTGTTTCTGAACCTTTTCGTTCAGCCAAATGAGCAAAAGAAAGCTTGCTCTCATTTTGCCATGGCGAGAAAAGGTGCGCGAAAGCGAACCTTTTCGTTCAGCCAAATGAGCAAAAGAAAGCTTGCTTTCATTTTGCCATGGCGAGAAAAGGTGCGCGAAAGCGAACGAAATACTGCACCCATTCATATCAACTAATTTTAAACACCTACTTACATTTCCTCGCACACTTTTAGCTAAAGTGTGCGAGGTTTTCTTTATCTTTGCACCATAAATCAATAAATGAATAAGGTAGGCAAACAAAAAATTGCCCCCTTAACACATCACAAACATTATGAGTGAACAACAGAAAAAAATCAAGCAGCTTGTAGAACTCCGCCAAAAGGCCCGTTTGGGTGGCGGCGAAAAGGCTATTGAAAAGCAACACGCCAAAGGCAAAGCTACGGCTCGCGAACGCATCGAACTCTTGCTCGACAAGGGTTCGTTCGAGGAAATGGATATGTTCAAACTTCACCGTTGCCACAACTTTGGCATGGAGAAGAAGCAGTTTTTGGGCGACGGCGTTGTAGCTGGTAGCGGTACTATTAATGGCCGATTGGTTTACGTCTTTGCACAAGACTTTACCGTGAATGGTGGTTCGTTGTCTGAAACCATGGCTCAAAAAATATGCAAGGTGATGGACCAAAGTATGAAGATGGGTGCTCCTTGCATTGGTCTTAACGACTCGGGCGGTGCACGTATTCAAGAGGGCATTAACGCCTTAGCGGGCTTTGGCGAAATCTTCCAACGCAACATTGAAGCCTCGGGTGTAGTGCCTCAAATTTCAGGCATCTGTGGTCCTTGTGCTGGTGGTGCTGTTTACTCACCTGCTTTAACAGACTTCGTTGTAATGCTTGAAGGCATTAGCTACATGTTCCTTACAGGTCCGAAGGTTGTAAAGACCGTAACTGGTGAAGATGTTACTCAAGAAGACCTCGGTGGCGCAGCCGTTCACTCTACCAAGAGTGGTGTATGTCACTTTACTGCCAAAACCGAAGAAGAGTTTGCAGGCATCATTCGCAAGTTGCTCTCATACATTCCACAAAACAACATGGAGCGTGCTCCACGCATTGAATGCACCGACCCCATTGACCGTAAGGAGGATTTGCTCAACGAAATTATTCCTGATAACCCCAACATGGCTTACGACATGTACAAGGTGATTGGTGCGGTTGTTGACAATGGTGAGTTCATGGAGGTTCACCGCAACTTTGCCCGCAACATCATCATTGGTTTTGCACGTTTCAATGGTCAGAGCGTAGGTGTTGTAGCCAACCAGCCCAGCGTTTATGCAGGTGTGTTAGACTGTAACGCATCGCGCAAGGCTGCACGTTTTGTACGCTTCTGCGACTGCTTCAACATTCCTATCGTATCGTTGGTTGATGTTCCAGGTTTCTTGCCTGGTACAGGTCAGGAGTACAATGCTGTTATTGACCATGGTGCTAAGTTGCTCTACGCTTATGGCGAGGCCACAGTGCCCAAGGTTACAGTTACATTGCGCAAGAGCTATGGTGGTTCACACATCGTGATGGGTTGCAAGCAGCTCAAAGCTGACTTAAACTATGCATGGCCTTCAGCTGAAATTGCTGTTATGGGTGCCTCAGGTGCAGTAGCCATTCTTGATGGCAAAGAGGCTAAAACTAAGGAAGACCCCAAGGCCTTCTTGGCTGAAAAGGAGAAGGAGTACAACGACCTCTTCACGAACCCTTACAAGGCTGCCGAGTATGGCTACGTTGACGATGTTATTGAGCCACGCAACACTCGTTTCCGCATTTGCCGCGCATTAGCTCAGCTTGAAAACAAGCGCGAAGTTCGTCCAGCAAAGAAGCACGGTAACATTCCACTCTAAGCTTTTTAACTAATGTGGCAAAGGCTTATTACGTAAAAGCCTTGTCACATTAGCACATTGCTACATTAGCACATTAACGCAATGAAAACATTTCAATACAAACTGGGTGAACAAACCATCACCATCCGTCTTGACGAGAAACAAGGCACCATTGCCGACTTTTTAGTTGATGGTTATCACACAAAACCCACTGATGAAGAAATGCCTGCATTCGCTGCTGCCATCTCGCTCGCACTCATTGAGCACGAAGTTGAGATTGTTCACGACGATGAGCCTGGCATCATCACTGTTCAAAACCATCGCACCAACTGGAACAACCCAGCTGACTTGATGACACAAATTTAAGCATTATCACGCACAATGAAACAATATAAGTATACTATCAATGGTGCCCAGTTCGATGTAACCATCGACAGCATTGTTGGTTCAAAGGCTAAAGTCGAGGTTAACGGCATTCCCTTTGAGGTTGAAATGCAGGGTTCTTCATTGGTTGAAGAGGCTCTGCCCACAGTTACAACTGATGGCGCAGCCCCTGCTGCAGCTCCTGCTGCACCAGCTGCAACTGAAAACACCACTGCAGCACCTGCAGCTAAGAGCGGTCCAGGTGCTGGCACTCCTGTTAAGGCTCCTCTGCCTGGTGTTGTTACCAAAATTTTGGTTAACGAAGGCCAAGCTGTAAAGAAGGGTGATACCGTGCTCGTGCTCGAAGCTATGAAAATGGAGAATAACATCACTGCCGAAGCTGACGGCACCGTTAGCGGCATTTGTGTAAGTGCTGGCGATAGCGTAATGGAGGGCACTACGCTCATTACCATTGCCTAAGTTCAACTTACTCAATATATGAAATAACCCATGATGGGGTGATTAGCAAGTTTCATTTAGCTACTTGTAATCACCCCATCATGGGTTTTACTTACCTCATACATCACCACCTACGCAATAATATATATATAACAACAGGCACACCCATAAATGGGGTGATAGCAGCAAGTGGCAACACGCCTCGCTCACCAGGCAGATGTGATAATATTAACGAAAGCACAGCTACCCCTGCCCCCAGCACCCATGTATGTGGCACAAGTTGCCCATGATTAGCCGTACGGCACACCATACGTGCCAAATGGGGAACAGCCAACCCTATAAACGAAATGGGACCACACAAGGCGGTAGTGGTGGCTGTAAGCAAACCCGTCAACACAAGCAGCCATGTGCGCACACGCTGCACACTGATGCCAAGGTTGGCCGCATAGTCGGTGCCTAACAGCAAAGCATTAAGCGAACGGTTGCACACAAGCACAAGCATTATGGGCAGCAAAACAAGTACAGCCATAAGGGGTAAGCGCTGTAAGGGAACGCTTGCAAAATCGCCCATACCCCACACGACGAAGCCACGCACACCATCAGCCGAAGCATAAAAACATAACAACGAAATAACGGCCGAAAGCACAAAGTTTAACATCACGCCTACCACTAACAATGCTAAGTTGCCTCGCAAGTAGTGGCTGCACATGGTGAGCAATGCTATAACGCCACAAGCGCCCACAAAGGCGGCAACTATGGTGAGTGCTACGCCAGCAAGGGCTGTATCGCCCATGGTCCAACTGCCTCCCAACAATAGCAAAGCCAATGCGGCACCTAATGAGGCACCACTATTCACACCTAACAAAGCTGGGTCGGCCAGTGGATTGGCAAATAGTGTTTGCATAACTAAGCCACTCACCGACAGGGCTGCTCCTGCTAACAAAGCCGTTACAAGTTGGGGTAAGCGCGATTCGAGCACAACGAAACGAGCCATTTCATCACCTCCACCCATAAAAACTTGCACCACGTCGGCCAATGATAGTGGCACACTGCCCGTTAACAAGGCAAGTACACAAAGCAATGCTAAAAGCGGAATTGTTAGCTTCATTTTAATGGTGTATAATAAGGAGTGTCGCAACTTACCTTTGCCGAATGAAATACATTTATCAAGTTGCGTAACAAATAATCAGGATGAAAGGGGACCTCTTCATAAAAAGGCTGACGAAGCGTATTGCAACCATACACATGATGGCGTTGCCAAGGAGCAAACTGAGCATATTGTGCACAGTCACGCTTCATTTGTTCATAACTAAGGTCATTTAACTGGCCATACTTAACGAGCCATATATCGGCCTTATGGGCTCGAGCATAAACGCTCTCCAGGTCGAGTGGTATGCTACCACTTTCTTTACGATCGGCCCATATATACTGTCCTCCAGCATCGGTTATAAATTGGCCCATAGTGCTGGCTCCCCCAGGTTGATACCAGGTGGAACCCATGCGCAAGTCACACATCACGGTGGGATGCTCTCCCCCACTCTGCAAGGCTTGCTGCTTTAGTTGAGTGTAACGTTGAGCCACTTCAGCAAAGAGCGAGTCGGCAGTATGAGCCTTGCCATATAGTCTACCATAAAAACGCATCCACTCGGCACGTCCCAGGGGAGATGTTTCCATATAGTCGGCACATTCTATTAAGGGGATGCCAGCATGTTGCAATGCTCCATGGTCATTTTGATCAAACGAACTTACCAACACGGCATCAGCTTGCACGGCTTTGTAACGTTCTACATCGGGGGTCATAGCAGTGCCCATATCGTTCACCTCTGTATGTGTGGCTAAATATTGCTGAAGGCGTTGGCTCACTATGTAGCTGACATCGGTTATGCCTACCATACGTGCCTCAGCACCTAAGTCGAGGAGCAAGGCTGCATGCACAGACGATGTAACAACCGTTCGCTTTAATGGGGTGCGAATGAGCGTACCTTGTGGCATTTGCTGTGGCAACTGCTGACTGTCAGGCACAAGCACATAGGTGGCCATGGTGCGCCCCTTGTGCCACGGATTGCTTACCTGCACCAAAGTAAAACTATCTGTTTGTTCCATATGTAGCAAACTGGCATACTGCAAAGGCTCAAGGTTGACCACAGGCTGCGAAGCACATGCTGTTAACAATAATAGGAGCAAAAAAAATTGTAATGGACGAATCATATGCATATGGGGTAAGTAGGTGTTCTATTTATTTTTATGTTAGAACTTGTATGTTGTCAGAGTGCAATACAGCCCCAACAACCATTTTACGCGTTAGCGGAATTAGCAAACGGGGCAATAGGGAAATTGGTTAACGGGGTAATGGTGTAACGGGTAAGTTTGTCAAGTTTTTTAGTTGCTTACCATTCTGACTATAACGCGTTGGCGGAATTAGTAAACAAGTTGACAAGTTAACGGGTTAACAGGT
>SAMEA3663105__coassemble_607_pt1 | contig 16312 bp, 6 predicted proteins | sample SAMEA3663105__metabat2_low_PE_034 | metagenome-assembled genome bin SAMEA3663105 (sample SAMEA3663105) | pig gut metagenome | biome: pig gut; feature: pig-associated habitat; material: faeces | place: Denmark | collected 2012
GCTCAGCAATTCAAGCATGCTTGATTGCATTCGCCTTGCACGATGATTCAGCCCGCCCTTGCTAAATCCGGAACTTGAGTGTAACACAACCATGAGAGCCAAAGTGGGCGTGTGAAATAACGCGCACACATTGCACCCTGTGTTAACACAAAAGCGGCATTCACGCTGCACTTGCCCCACAAATTTTGGGAAAAGTGCTGTGTGAATGCCGCTTTTTTGGGTATTTCCTACCATGATGCAATAAAAATACACGAAATTGCAACATTTGTGATAGTACGTTTGGTCATTCGCTTCGTACCTTTGCATCGTGAAAATGAGGCAAGTAACAACATGGGCACTCATAGCACCATGCAACCTTGCAAGAGCTTTACCCCAAACTCCATTAATCAACACAAAAACGCTGCAGCGCATGCTTCACATGGGCATAGCGGACAGATCAACTCTACTCACAAGGCGCACTTTTCATTACAAAAGTGGAAGTCCTAAATGCTTTTTCTTAGACTTACACAAACTATAGTGGGGTAGCTCGTTGCATGTGTGACAACGCGGAAAACACCGCCTATAAAAAATGTTCGCTTTCACGCACCTTTTCTCGCCATGGCAAAATGAAAGCTTTTGCTCATCTGGCTGAACGAAAAGGTTTACTTGTACTCATTTATCACAGGCAAGCTTTAAGCTATGGGGAGCACTCTCTATTGTGTACAACCTACCTACCACACGGCATGCAAGGTGACAACGGCAATAGGGTAGTGCACCACAAAGCTAAGCAAGCCCTTTTACATAAACTACGAAACATTACATTGGGACTATAAGGTGTGGGTATAAAGAAACTACCAACTAAGCACCCCCCACCAGCCAAAACTCATACAGAGCGTATGGCGTAGGTAATATCCGTTCCACTGTTTACATTCATAGATAGGTTTAGGTTATTATTACTCGGGTAAAAAGGTTGTTAAGGAAAGAATAAGGGAGAAAGATAAGGACATTCCCGAGTAGTGTCCGTTTTCTTCCGCACTTTGTTGGATAATGCACAACAGGGCAAGCCCACATACACATTGTAGGCAAGCCGCATTACCACAAACATTGCGCCCCGATGACGTGAGTCATTGGGGCGCGTTGCGTTGTGTCGGTCATTCAGCTATCGTGATAGGGTAATAGCCTTATTCAGCCAATTTGGTTTTGTAAGCCAGGGCATACATGCGCACTTGCTTAATCATAGCCAACAAGCCATTAGAACGGGTGGGGGAGAGGTGCTCCGTTAAACCTATTTTGTTAATGAAGTAAAGGTCAGCATCTAAAATATCTTGGGGGGCTTGATCGTTTACCACACGAATCACCAACGACACTATACCCTTTACAATGAGCGCATCACTCTCAGCGCGGAAGTGCAACTTGCCATCATGCTCCTCGCACACGATCCACACACGGCTCTGACAACCATCAATTAAGTTTTGGTCTACCTTGTCGGCCGCATCAAGTGGAGCTTGCTCCTCACCCAAGTCAATGAGCAATTGATAACGGTCCATCCAATCGTCGAGTTCACAGAACTCTTCTACTATCTCGTCTTGTATTTCGTTAATTGTCATAATCAATGTTATTATTATGGAGTGACAGGGTAACGGGTTGACTGGGTAACGGGTAAGTTTGTCATTTTTTTATTCTTACCATTCAAACTTTAAGTAAAGCATAGCATACTTACCCGTTAACCTGTTAACCTGTTAACCCGTTAACCCGTTAACCTGTTAACGAGTTAACCCGTTAACCCTTACTGTTCTGAAAGATATTGCAACAACGTTTGTCCTACGCCCTGCAATGTCTGTTTTGAAATATTCTGCGGTGTATCGTTTGTGGTATGCCAAGTCACACCAAACGAATGTTCACCCTCAATAAAGGGAATTACATCAATGGTAGGAATGCCAGCTATCTCATTCATAGGCACATGGTCATCTTGCGCATAGCCCCCCTCAATGGTTTGAAACAGTTGGTCAGCACCCGCACGCGAGGCAGCATCCCATAGTTGCACCATTACATCGCGTGCATAACGCATGCTTACGCCCTCATAGGCAAAACGAGCATCCTGTCCGCCCACCATGTCGAGCAATATGCCACAACGGGCTTTGTAACCTGCCACGTGCGGATGACGTGCCCAATATTGCGAACCTAAGCACCAGTCAGAACCATCTTGCGGAGCCTTGTCCGCAGCCCAATAAGGTGCTCCATAGTCTTCAGAGTCAAAACATATAAAGTCTACCCCCACATTGGGTTTCAGTTCGTTCAAGTGGCGAGCCACCTCTAACATAACAGCTACACCGCTGGCTCCATCATTAGCCGCCATTACAGGTTCATGGTGACGTGACGAATCAGGATCGGCATCGGCCCATGGACGGCTCTCCCAATGTGTACAAATAATAATGCGGTCCTGCAACTCGGGTTTATAAGCCGCAATAATGTTGCGCGACTTCAGCACCTTGCCGTCCCAAGCCTTAAGGTCAGCCTTTTGCTCTGTCACGCTCAGTCCTAAAGCCTTAAAGGCAGTTACTATGTAATCACCACACTGTTGATGTGCTACTGAATTAGGCACACGAGGGCCAAAGTCACACTGTTTCACTATTGAGGCATAAGCAGAGTCAGCATTAAACTGCACTTGCGTAACTGCCACAGAGTCCGTGCTACCCTCATCGTTCGATGCCTTTTGGCTCTTGCACGATGCAAGCACAAGCGCCATGAATAAAAGTGTCAAAAAGCTCTTCATCATATCTCTCATTTATATCTTTGCATAAGCTTGCACCTGCTGCATCACACGCAGCCAGTTGCCGCCCCACACCTGCTGCAAGTCGTCAGGCGTAAGCCCCTCGGCCATCAGTCGGCGCGTAAAGTTAATCAATTCACTGGCATTGGCACATCCTGGTATGCCACCATCGCCATCAAAGTCGGTGCCAATGCCCACATGGTCTATTCCTGCCACATCAATCATATGCATTAGGTGGCGCACAGCATCATCAATGGTAGCAGGAGTACCCTCTTCGTCTAAGCGCAAAAAGCCATGATAGAACGTCACTTGTGCCACACCACCAGCTTGTGCCAAGGCTCGCAGTTGGTCGTCGGTGAGGTTACGCACATGGTTACACATGGCTCGGCTCGAAGCATGTGAACAAACAATGGGGGTGTGGCTGACTTGCAAAGCATCGTAAAACGACGATTCTGCTGCATGACTCAAGTCGACCATCAAGCCACAACGATTCATCTCGGCCACCACTTGACGACCAAAGTCCGACAAACCTCCATTCAGTTGCTGAGAGCGACGTGCTGAGTCACATATCAAGTTATCGCCATTGTGGCAGAGCGTGATGTACACCAGTCCCATGCGTGCAAAGTGTTCTACATTACGCAAGTCACTACCCAAGGCATAACCATTTTCTATGCCACGCATCACCGACAACGTGCCATTGCGCTTGTGTGCATACAAGTCGTGAGGAGTTCGAGCCAAAGCAACCCCTGGGGCTTGTGCCACACGCTGTTCTATCTCGTCCAACAAATGTTGGGCTTGTGCAGTAGCACCCTTTAAGCCAGCATCAGTGAGTTCGCCTTGCGGAATGTAGGCAACCATGGTGGTAGCGTCTAAGTGTCCCTCACGCATCTTCACAAAGTCCACCAATAGCTGAGGGTCGCGATGGTTCAGGTCAACACCTTTGTCAAAGAACATGGGTGTGTCGCAATGTGAGTCGAGTGTAAGCACATGACTATGCACGGCCTTTGCTGCTTTAAACTGTGTGGCACACGTCACAAAGTGGGTAAACAAGGGCATCATGCAGTCGTTGCCATCAAGTGCGAAACACTCTGGATGCCACTGCACACCTATCACATCCTTCATTTGTGTGCTTTCGATGGCCTCAATCACCCCATCGGCCGAGCGAGCTGTTACACGAAACAACGGGCCTGGTTCGCCCACCGCTTGGTGATGAAAGGAGTTTACAGCAATACGTTGTGTATGAAATAATTGGCTCAGCACCGAGTCTTCAGCCAACGTAACAAAATGCGTGGCCACACTGCGGTCGGCATCTTGCGAGTGTTTAATGAGTGACACTTGGGGCATGGCCGTGTGTATGTCCTGCATCACAGTGCCACCTAAGGCAGCAGCCAGCATTTGTATGCCACGGCAAATGCCCAACATGGGCAACTGCCTATCATAAGCCATGCGTGTAAGTAGCAGTTCCCACTCATCGCGCTCATGGTTAATGCCATGCAGCGCAGGCACTGGGTCCTCGTCCATCAGCACAGGGTTGATGTCTGCACCGCCCGACAATAGCAAGCCATCTAACCCATCTAACAACTGTGCTGCATCAGTGGCTGTGGCATGACGACTGGGGGGAATGACCACAGGTATGCCACCTGCAGCCTCAACTGAACGAAAATAGCCAGGCAACAGTTTCAACTGGTTGTCATCATAGTTGCCCGTTATGCCTATAATAGGCTTCTTATTTTCCATTGTTTTAATGATAATTGGGGGTTGACGGGTGAACGGGTGAACAGGTGAACAGGTAAGTATGTTATACATAGCTTATTATGTATGGTAAGAGGCTAAAAAAATAGCAAACTTACCTGTCAACCTGTTAACCCGTTAACCTGTTAACTTGTCAACCTGTTAACCCGTTAACTTGTCAACCCGTTAACTTGTCAACCCGTTAACTTGTCAACCCGTCAACCTGTTAACCCGTTAACCTGTTAACCCGTCAACCTGTCAACCCGTCAACCAGTTAACCCATCAACCTGTTAACCCGTCAACCTGTTAACCCGTCAACCCGTCAACCTGTTAACCCGTTAACCTGTTAACCTTAATACCCTTATTTTTGGTGTCCTGGCCCTTCGGGGAACCATCCCTTGTTAACACGTTGTCGTTGTTCAAATAGTTCAAGAATAGACCACAAAGCCGAAAAGCCTGTTACCCCCACAATGGCACTTGCCAAGGTGTGGGTAATGAACAAGGCTGCTACTATGCAACCTATGCCAACTAACAAAAAGAGCCACCACAAACGTGTGCCCGTGTAATATTCAGCCTTGATAACAATGGGGTGGAACAAACCTATAATTAAAAAGGTGGCCAAACCAATGATTACACCTGTAAAAACCATATAGAATAATAGGGGTGAAAAACAAAGTAAGTTTTGAGGTAGCCTCATATAACATTGGGCCACCTCAAAACTCAGTTGTGTGCATTCGCTAAGTAGGCAAGTCACCTAATTAGTCCTCTTGTTGTAGAATAACAGGCACCGTGCGGCTAATGCTTTGCTCAAGCGAAATAAGCGTCTCTGTTGAAATGACACCATGAATTTCTTGAATGTGGTTATTGAGCAAATCCATCAAGTGTTCATTGTCGCGTGAATAGAGCTTAATAAGCATAGTGTAAGGACCTGTAGTAAAGTGGCACTCCACTATTTCAGTAATCTTTTCAAGTTGTTCAGCCACATCTTTATACATAGAGCCACGTTCGAGCTTTATACCGACATAGGTGCAAGTGCTGTAACCAATGCTTTTAGGACAGACGTTATAGCCAGAGCCTGTAATGACTCCTGCTTCAATAAGACGCTGAACGCGCTGGTGAATGGCAGCACGCGACACACCACATACGGCTGCGACGTCTTTAAATGGGATGCGCGCGTTAACTGAAATGATTTTTAGTATTTTCAAATCCAGCTGGTCAACCTTTTCCATATTGATACTTATGTATTTATCTTTTATGTTATTAGTGTATGCAAAGGTAGTGCAAGGCGAGCGAAATGCAAAATGAAAGTTCAAAAAACTTTTATTTTCATTTCCGATAAGTAGTATTAAGTACGAACACAGATAAAACAGATAACATTCGTGTTATTAGTGTTATTCGTGTTCAAATAACATCTGTAGTTTCTAAGACGAACACAGATAAAACAGATTAAACAGATAACATCCGTGTTATTAGTGTTATTTATAAAAGAACTAACGTTTCGGATTTAGCAAGGACGGGCTGAATCATCATGCAAGGCGAATGCAATCAAGCTTGCTTGAATTGCTGAGCCGCAGCCGATGATTCAGCCCGCCCTTGCTAAATCCGGAACTTGAGGCTAAATAAGATAACTAACTTACTTGTTAACCCGTTAACCTGTTAACCCGTCAACCGAATATAATTGCGGTTCAAAAAACTCCCGCCTTCGCTACGTCATTACTGACGCTACGAAGGTGGGAGTTATATGTACATGAAGTGTGGGGTACTACAATGTTACCTTGCTAATGGTTTTACCCTCGGTGGTTTGTGCCTCGATGACATAAGCACCTGTGGGCAACTTCAACGAGAGAGTAGCCATGTAAGGCGTCATCATGTAAAGCGTGCGACCTGCAGCATCTACCACTTGCACGTGGGTAAGTACATGTGCTGCAGATGACGTAATGACAACACGTTGTCCATCAACCTGAATAATGGGGCGCGTGAGTTGTTGCAAATCATCGGCCGTGGGTTGTTCTGACGACATAATGTAGTAACGACCTACGGTGTTGCCGGGCACCTCAACCGTTACCGAATCATTAGCCGTGCCAAGTGTGAGCGGAGTGACAAGACCTGTTTGCTCATCAAGCAACGATAAGGTTTCGCTAAATCCTGCCATACCCGTAAAGGTAAGGCGCGTAGGAGCATCGCTGTTGCTCAACACACCTAAGGGAACGCGGAACATAGAGTTGCGGCGATTAACGCTGCTGGCTTGTGTACCCGCTAAAGTGTAAAGCGTAGGAACCGAGGCCAGCGAGTTGTCAACCAATGCCTCCATATCCTCGTTAGGCGCATAAGCATTGTTGGCAGCAGCATCCTTCACCACAATAGCCTCGCTACGTTGCCCATTGCGTTCGGCTGTTACATGCAAGGTGCCCAACACATTATTGGCACGCAACGCACGGCGAGCAGGCAACTTAAGCACACTGCCTACAGCATGAGCCGAAGTCATCATGTCGGGTGTAAAGGTCAACTGCAAAGAGCCTGTAGCCTGTTTCGCTTTTACAAAGAAACCTTGACCTGGAGCCACAATGCCTTGTGCAGTAGCAGCATTATCGGCATTTACCGCCGTCCACTGCGCATCATTGGCATTTTGCATCACACCCGTTTGCCCTGTGGCCGTCAGCATCCAATACTTTGCGCCATCCAGCACAAGCGCATTTTGGGCAAAGAACTGCTGCATGTTTAGTCCGCAAGTAAAGGGATTGCTCACCAAGTAGTAAGCATTGGCCGCTGTGGCATTGTGCAACGTAAGGGTCAAAGCATCCGTATCGGTCAATTTATCAGATAGCAGACGATGATTGAGCGTGCGGTCAACAGCGTAGGTTTTGCCATCAGTAGCACCCGTTGTGGTGTAATAGCCAAACTCTGCATCCTCTTTAGGCAAACGGAAGAGCGAAGAGGTGTAAGTGGTAGCAGTGCCTACACTGGCCACCTTCACTGAAAAGCCACCTTGGGTGTAAGGTGTTTGCACATCGTTGTACACTTGACTCCATGTGGCAGCTTGATAAACATTGCGCGTACCCACATTAGCAGGTTGAGGTGCATCGGCCGAGTAAGGCTCAAGTTGGTAAAGCAAGGCCGAACCGCTATCCCAACTGCGTTGGTAAACAGCAGGACTGAAGCGATTGTACTGATCCACTTTGAACGTAATGTCATCAAAGTAAGGTGTGGCTTGTTGTGCATTGACCTTAGGAGCATACCAATCGCCAGCGTAAGTTTGCTGCAGAGGCGAGCCTAAGGTGTACCAGCGGTCAGGGTTGAGTGCATACTCCATCCAAGCCTTTTTGTAGTGTAAGCGTTCGCTGTGCAACAATTCAGCATGAGGTTGCAACACCACATCCTTGGTTTGGTAAGTGGCATATCGCTCGCAAAGGTTTACCCCCGATGTGGCTTGTTGCGCAGCTAACAAGGCATACTCAATGTCGCGTGTAGCAGTGCGATGATCGCCTTCGTGTTCGATGAAGTGAACAAAATTATTACCCTTCGCGCTGCTGTAATCCGTAGCGTAGAGCAAGGGGCCATCCGCCTGTGGCGTAACGATCACACTGGTGTGCGACATTGGGACAAAGCCTTGTGCCGTACCATTCGTTGCATTTGTCACGTAGTCGGCCTCGTCGGCCGCATCGCGAAGCAGTTCCGTGCGATCGGCACGTGCCCAGTTGGCATCGTTCGTCCAGTCCGTATTTCCTGCAGCCCCAGTCCATACTTCATACTGCGGTACGATGATGAGGTCGAACAAGAGTGTACCGTCGCAAGCCGTTGACACTGTAGCATCGCCAGCGGCAAAGCGTTCGCGGAAGTCAATGCGCAGCGTATAAGTATAACCCTCGCGCGGATGGAAGTCGTTGAGGAAGTAAATGTCGGCATGCGCCTCCGTTGGGTTGGCCGAGAGAGCTTCAAGTTTCTTTACATGTCCCACAGTGCGAAACCCTTCCACCTTACCAGCAAAGATTTTGTAAACCTCCATGGTAGAGTCGTTGGTGGCAGTGATGTAGACATCTCCCAGGTCGCTGTCAGAGGGGGAAATGTGTTGCATACCCAATGCTCCATCGGTGATTGTAACCATCTTGCGTAGGGGGATTCGCAGCACGTTGTTGGGGGCGGTGGCGGTTTTTGTACTCTGTTCTCTCACCTCGCTTACGGCTGCCAGACTGATGCGTATAGGCACATTCGTTAAGTGGTCGGGGTAAGTGTCAGTCGCCCCATTCAGTCCGTCAAAGAGCTGTGGTGCTTGGCCACTAACCAAGATACTAATTCGTTCAGGGTCGTAGCAGTACTGCACGTTGCCGTCGGCATTGGTATGGTCAATAGGAATGACTGTAACGTACTTTATCTCTCCTTGAGTCGTAGCCATAGGTATGAATACGTTACACGTATTGTTGAGCAAGAGCAAAGGAGCCACACTGTTTGATGTATTCTGTGTGAGTTGCAGGAGTACGTCAATGATCGGTTGCGTCAAGACGAACGCATCGTCACTTTGAGGTTTCGCTGTCGCTACGGTCGTAGCCGTAGGGTAGAAGTGGCGAAACGTCATCAACGCTTCGCGCAGCGTGATTTCGGTCGATAGGGGGGCTTCGTGCTTGTCGATAAATCGCCACGTACGGTTGGCCGTATTGACATATATCTGTGTAAAAGCTCCAGCCACGTAATCGCGCCACCAGTCGTATTGTGTCAAGCGTTCAGACCCTGAGCCGTTGTCGGCCGTGCCATTTTGCTTCACGCTGAGTGCCACACTCTTGCCCGCACAAGTTTGTACTTCATTGTCGATAGCCGTATCGTCATCACCGTCTTCCACTACGGTAATGGCAGCCATCGTACGGAAAGTGCTCATAATGCAGCAGTTCGTACCCAGTTCGAAAGCATTGACTGCATTGTTAATCGTAATAGGGTCGGACGAGAAGCGCGGCTTAAACAGAATGTAATATTCGTGTCTCGGCTGAAGATTTGTCCCCTTAAACTTATCGCTAATGATAAAGTGGCGATCACCCGCACCAGATGTTTCCTTAAAGCGTTGCGCATCTATGCCATGCAGTGCCTTGGCATAGTCGAAGGGCGGCAGTAAGGTATCGTTATTAAAGTGGGTGGTGAACTCAATGTGGCGGAAAGCACGTTCCGGACCTGTTGTCACCGCAGGGTCGCCCACTAAGGCCGCGGTAAAGGCGCGCCTTACGTCGGTGGTAGAGGGAATGTAGTTAGAGGGGTCGATGGCTTTAGCCGTCAACTCTTTGTCGTAGAGGGCCTTGTCGAGTAGGCAGTACCACATATTGGGGTTGCCTTCGGCCAAGTCCTCATTCTCGGTCAAGTCCAATTGTTGCAAAATCACATCAAAGTCGGCCGTCATCTTAGCCAATGTAATCTGTTGACTACAAACAGGCGTGCTGCGCTCCAACTGCACAGAAGGCTTGTGTGAGAATACTTCAATATCGTCAATCAAGATGTCGCCACCTTGTGTGTTGGTACAAGCATTGTCAATCGTCAAGCGATATCGTGTGTAGGGGATAGTACTCTTGTTGATAAAGCTGAAGAACACTTGTTGCCACAGACCGATACCGTTGTTATCGGTTTTGTTATCAATCTTTTTGCCTGTGCTATCACGTGCTTGACCTAAGATAGCACCGGGGCAGTAACTATAGAGCGTGTTGACATCGCCACTCTCGGTAATGCCTTCTATGTGGAACACTACGTTGGCGGGCGACTCCCTGTCGCGGACAGGACTACTCATCCAAGCCGACACGTAAAGGCGCGAACCCGTACAGGCCTGACCTGAAAAGTCGATTGAAGCTATCTGACCAGGAAGGTCGGAAGCATCGATGTAGAGTAAGGCTGCGTTAGTGTCATCGTAGGCATCTGGGCCATAGAAGTCTTTGTAGAACTTCTTAATAGGATAGAATTTACCACGATCATCGGTCGGATCAAGTTGGTTGGCTATGGTGTAGTTACCCCAAGTACACTCATAATAGTGGCTATTAACAGGTGCAAAGCAATAAGAGGTGTTGTCGTAGTTGAAGGGGTAGCGATAGTTTTTGCTATGGGTTTGATTGGCTCTTTCGCCTTCTCCACTGTTAGACAAACTGGTATTGGTGCCCACAGGTGGGGTAACAAAGGTTTCGAACAATTCGGGGTCGAAGGTAATGGTGGCCACGGGATTTCCCGTCAAGGCTTGTAGTGCTTCGGGGGAACGGTCGGACTTAAACGAACCGTCAGCATTCTTACCAATCACTTCGGTGTAGAGAATGGGTTCAAAATCGTTTTCGAACTTGAGGGTGAACTTGGCTATTTGATAACGTATGCCGTCACTGGTACGTCCATATACCCTGAGTTCGCATTGGTCAGCCTTGGCTTCCCCTGTGCCAAAGCCATTGGGGTCGCCAGGGTATTTGAAACCAATGGCACGCTCAGAAGCTGATGACGAACCATTGGCCTGGAAGCCCATACTCGTGATACCCGTGTTGAGCGGATCGTATATCTCAATTTCCAACGTTCCGCCATTGTTCACCTCCGCATTTTGAAGGTTTTCCTCAGCTGCTGTAGCCGCCTTGTAGAACCAGTAGTCGGACTTTTGCATATCGAGGTTGACGGTAGAGAGGTTGAGCGTCACCTTCTTGCGAGGAAACGTAATTGTCTTCTCTTCCAACCAATGTTTGCTCCCCTCGCGATAGTTGAGTAGTTGGTTGGCAATGGCGCGTGCATTACGAATGACAAATATGTTGCGGCCCGTCACGGTCGGTTCTATTAAGTCTTGGTCGGTAGGCACGACGATGTCGTTGGTCACCTCGCCCGTATAGAGTGGATTGCCATTGTCGCCAAAGTAGTCGACAAAGTCGGTATAGGTCGTTAGGTCAGCTCCCAAGATGTATTCCCAATCATCGGGCACGTTCTCAGGCATTTGGAACGTTACGAAGTGGTCAACGAAGCCGCCGTAGCCTCCATTGAAGTTGAGGCGTTCGCCCACAACGAGTCCGTTGCTATACTTACGGCTACTATTGATGCCAAGGTAGAGCACGGAGTCACTTACGGCTTCGTCCGTCTTATAATTATACCAACGCTGGTAGGCACGTGAACGCGTTGAAGCCGAACCAACCATACACGTCGGTACGTAAAGGTCGTGTGTAGATTGACACTTGAGGTAGTGCGTAATGGTGTACGTACTCGTCTTTTGCATTGGGCGCTTGGTGTAGGGATTGACCGTCCAGCCCTCTTCATCGCGCTGAATGAAACCTGTCATTGGGGATGTCTGTGCCTCGTGTGCCAACTTGACAAACCAAGAGCGCTTGGGACGGATCTCGTAGTCAGAGTAGTCCTCCGGTTGGGCAATCTCTTCAAAGCACATGTAGTAGCGGGCCGCATTGTTCTTCATGTTCGCTTCGGTGTCGAGCATAAGTTTGGAGCTGTTGCCGCTCTTGGCGAGTAGCCTACCGGTGTAGCGCTCTGTGCCTGTTCCGCCAATGAGCGTGAAGGTATAACGATCAACGTTGGCACGATAAGTGGCACTGAAGTGAGCCGCCAGTGAAAGGTCGTGCGTCACGTCGAAGGTCTTTTTCGTCGAATTGAAGTAGAGGTAATACTTATCTTTACTCATCACCACGAAGTCCTCCTTGCTCGGGCCCACGAAGGCCCACATTTGGTCGTTGACTTTGCGTTGGCCTTCTACAATAGCATCGACACTGGTGCCGTTGCCGTCGCTCATGTACTGGTTGTCCAACTTGTCGAAGTGAACAAAGTAGTAGAAGTTCTTGCCCGTCAATCCATCGGTAGTTAAGGCTGGACTTGTGGGGGCAGAGAATGTAAAGCAGAGCGTATGCTTCTTGTCGGTGATATAAGTGCTGAAAGGCAGCAACTTCACGCTCTTGGTAGCCTCATCGTAGCCCAAGCAGAGGTTGGGCACGGTGGGTATTTGTCCGTCGGCAGGCAGTTGACCAAACATCCAAGTGAGGTAACCATCGGCTGTGGAGTGGTTGAACCAAAGGAAGAAGTGGGTAGCCTCAGCCTTCTTGTCGGTAAGGGTGACAGCGCCTTCGCTATCGGTAGTGAGGTATTTGCCATTGGCATTGCGTAGGACAAAGTCTTCGCGAGAGCCTACGTTCTTCCAACTATTGTGGTTGGTATTGGTGCTGCTAACGGCTTCGGTCGTTACGCGGCCGTCCTCTTGCGCCACAAGCTGTAAGGGCGTGTCTAATTCATTCAACAAGAGGTTGCGATAAGCACCTCCTTCTTCATCGTAAAATTCGGGCGTAATGTCAGCCGCAATGAGGTTGACAAAGTTGTTGCCGTTGTTAGGTGTGGTGAGGGCAAAGGTCCCTGTAGTATTGGTGTAATTGTGCGTAATGATGTTGCTTCCTTCGCCAGCTCCTACGAGTTGCAATTGCCAATAGTTGGGTTGTGTGTTGCTCTCGACTAAGCGCACATGAGTAGCTTCGGCAATGTTGGTCGTAGCAGCGAATTGCTGACCAGCCTCGGCCGTGGCATCGTATTTTAAGAAAGCACGGTTATAAGCGCTCTGCAGATAGTAGTCGCCTTTGCCTCGGCCGTCGTTCACAAACACCCAGAGTTGGCGCAAGTCATCGGTGGCTGCGGGTTGCAACGAAAGCTGCGTGTTGTCAGCATTGAGCGTATAGTTATAGTGACTGCCGCTTTGCGTCTGTAAGTAGTAGAGTTGGTAACGCACGCCATTAGCCGAACTAACGGGCAACTTCGGGGCGAGGGGAAAGGAACGGAAGTGGGCCACACTGTAGCGCGTGTTGGGTTGTCCCCAATAGAGGGTGCCGTCCTCGTCGATGCAAAGGGCATGCTGCTCATCGGTGCTGAGCAGATTGTCGCGCACGAGGTTGTTGTTCTCGTAAGTGTTGCGGCTAAACTCAAACTGATAAGCCTCTTCTTTGTTGGTCGTTACGCCGAAGGTTTTGTCTTTATCGTTATAAGCGATGAAATAGCCCGCCTTATTGCCAATGTTGAGTCCGTCAATGCGCCATTGATAGAGGCTGGGTTGGTCATCTTGGCTATTAATGGTATGGGCGCGTAGTTGTATTTGTCCCTTATCGTTATATCTCATAAGCAGGGGCTTCATGCCCATAGCGGGGAATAAAAGGTAGCGATAGATAGTGTCGCTAAGGTTGGTAAAACGGACGCGGTTGGCGGGTAAGTAGTAACCACTTGAACCCACTTTGTTTACATCGACGCCGTAGGCTGCCATTGTCCTTTTGCTTCTGTAGTTGTAAATAAGCCAATGACCATCGCAGCGAGAGTCAGGGTTGTCGGCAATATCACAGAGCTTGTAGCGGCCTTTAGCATCGCGCACAGATGTGTCAGCGGTGACGCGTTGGTCGGTGCCATCGCAGTAGATATAGTGTCCCTTGAAACTCTTGATATAAACGTCGCCCAAGTCGTTGGCTTCGTAAATGCTCCAACGCAGGTCCTTCAAGGGAAGAAGGGTCTCAGCAGTCTTTTGCAACACTTCGCCGTCGTTGGCATCGTGAAGCAGTTCGTCGCCATTGGTGCGGAGGTCGATGTGATAGTAATACGGCTTGTCGTCAGTGCTCACCATGGGGCAGAGCAAAGCACCGCGCAACGAGGTGGTGCGGCGCACCACAGCATAGCGCGAGTTGGGGCGTACCAATTGTAGCTGACCATTCTTCACACCGAGTGTGTTGTATGTGTCGGTGTTGCCATAGAGCGTATAGTTATAGCGCGTAGCACCAGCGGAGGCTGTGTAGTAGGTGTTCTCGCTGCGTACAAAGATAGAGGCATCGGTCTTGTTGGCAACGCTGCTGAAGGTCTTGGTCGTCGTATCGTACTTAACGTAGTGGCCAGCTTTGCTCTTGATGAATATGCCCCCGACAATGCCATTTTGTTCTGCAGTCTCGTACGTCCACTGGTAACCATCGCCTATGGGCTGCGTCTCGGTGGTAGCTACGGCTATGAGCGCGCCGTCCTTCTCGAAGAGTGCGGTGCGGCCGTTACCCGTAAACTCTAAGTAATTGTATTCGCTTACATAGGTAGAGGGTTTGAACGAAAGGTAGTTGTAGTCCGAAACGACTTCACACTCTTTGAGCTTATAAACGTCCGTGTTGCGCAACCCCATGGTGTGGTTGGTGCTTGTGTTGAGCGGCATGTCAATCATCCAATACGTGGGTTGCGTGTCGTTTTGCATAAAGCGGTAGACGGTGGTAGAATTTTCGTCATATTGTGAACGAATGACAAATTTCGACCCATTGTAACACAAGAATTCGCCCATTTGGTTGACCAAGTAGAAGTCGCCCTCTTTGGCTTTAGGGTTAACTGCGGTTCTCAGTATCCAGTTCTGATTCATGTTAGCAGGGTTCGCCTCGGTGTTGACTGTCGGTGTGTCATAGCCATTGGCGGTGAGGGTGAGGCGGTCGTCGCCGGCGTGGTTGGCCTTAAACTGGAGTTTATAATAATAGGTATCGTTGATGGTGGAAAACTTGGGCAATGCCGTACCAACGACTTGCGCTGTACTTTCTACCATGCGCGTAACGGTATAGAGCGAGGCAGCAGCATCGCTCAGATAGAGGACACTGTCTTTATAGCCAATTGCCTTGGTAGCATCGTTGGCCAGGGTGATGGAAATGCGTGTATGGTAAGGATCGTAGTCGTTGCGAAGGGGAAAGAGGGCAACGGCCTCGTTAGCATTGCTCGTAGTACTGAACGCGTTGTCAGTATATTTTAGATAGTGCCCCAATTTGCTCTTCAAAGCATAGGCATTGGTTTGGCCCGCAATGGCTTCGAATTGCCAAGTGTAGCCGTCAGCATTGTCGTTATCAGTAGGTGTCTTGACGGTTACGTTGTTTTTCGTATTGCTATCGTAAAGCGCCTGTGCTCCTTGTGCTGTGAATTGAATGACGTGGGGCTGAGTGAGCAAGCGCGTGTCGCCTATAGTGCTAACCATGGGGTTAACGTTCGGGCCACTAATAGTCGTGGCCAAACGCACCGTGCTGTAACGTGAATTAGTCACGGCGAGGGTGAGTTGTCCATTCTTCACGGCCAAAGCGTTTTTCCCCGTTAGACTGCTAATGCTGAGGTCGTAACGGTCGCTGATAGCCGTAGTGTAATACGTGTTAGTACTTTTCGTAAAGGCAGTGGCTGCGGTGGCATCGGTAGTCGTCGTGAAGGATTTATCCGTCGTGTTGTACACCACATAGTGTCCCGCTTTGCTTTTGATCACAACTTCAGAGGCCGTGGTATTGGGCGCAGCTTCAAGCGTCCATTGATAGCCAGAGCCAGAAGGGGCATTCTCGGTAGCGTTTACTACCGAGAGTGCCCCATCAGTGTCGAGCAAGACGGTGCGCCCGTTGCCCGAGAATTGGATGTATGTGTATGTTGGGTCGTCTGCTGCCATGATAGGCTGCATTCCCAATGAAAGAATCAAGAGAAGAAGTGCAAACAAACGTTTCATGTCTACATGTGAGTTTTTTCAGTTAACGAGTTAACGGGAGAGTTAGTTCTTTTAGTAACTAGGGTGTCCAGTTCTATGTTTCACTTTTTGATATTTCAATATGAAGTCGTCTAAATTTTTATATAGTTTTGAAGTTTCGGATTTAGCAAGGACGGGCTGAAGGCCCAATGGAGCACATAGCCCAGGGCAAGCGAAGCGACACCCTGGGTATCGCGTGTTGGAGCAGTCGCGCCCTGTAAGGGCAAAAGCTTTAATCCTTTATGTTATTATTCTTGCTTGATAGCTGATTTAGCGGTCTTAAAGTGGAACACCGTATGTAAATTTTGCTCAATAATTGTGCCATGTCTTAATGCTTTTGCCCTTTCAGGGCGTCATTACATTTCGTC
>SAMEA3663105__coassemble_642_pt1 | contig 15359 bp, 14 predicted proteins | sample SAMEA3663105__metabat2_low_PE_034 | metagenome-assembled genome bin SAMEA3663105 (sample SAMEA3663105) | pig gut metagenome | biome: pig gut; feature: pig-associated habitat; material: faeces | place: Denmark | collected 2012
ACTTACCTGTTAACCCGTTAACTTGTCAACTTGTTTACTAATTCCGCCAACGCATGATAAGTTGAGCAATTTTTACATGTATTTTTAGCCGATTTTGAAGTCTTAACGAAGGTTTCTGTCCCCCGATAACGGGGGAACCGAAGGGGGTCATAGCGGGCTATGTAACTGAGCGAAGGTTTCAAAAGCGGCAAAAAGACATGCTCAATTCATATCATTACTAACTAAAAAAACTGCTCAACTTATTTTTTTACCATTACTAAGTACCTCATTGTTGCAGTAGAGGCCACAGAACTATGTAAAACATGCACAAATTAACGACCTGCTGACGAATAGAAGAGAAAATATACATTTTGCTCTATTTCATCTGTGAAATATCTTCTTGTAAAGACGAAGTTCTTTTTATATATCACTACGAAACGTAAAGATAGATTGTGTGTTACAAAAATATTAAGCTATTTACTTTGCATACAAAGTATAATCACTTACCTTTGCAACACTGAAAGAAAGTTTCTTCTTGATTTTCTTGACGCTCTTAGTTTAAATCTAACCAAATGCAACACATAGTAGACGACATAGAACAATTGGCTCAGCAGCTACCCCCCATCACTCTAAAAGAGATGGCTGGTATTAGACTCATGAACCGTACAGACCAAAAGTATCTGACCAATGTCAGTACGCTTAAGGAACTGCTACGGCTCACTCAGGGAAGCTATTATTCGCAAGAGATTGCTGGGGCACGTGTTAGCCCCTATGCCACTACTTACTGGGACGATGCCGAAACACACCGCATGTTTCGACAGCACGAAACGGGACATAAGCCTCGTCAAAAGGTAAGAGTACGTACTTACATCAACTCTAACAGAACCTTTTTAGAGGTAAAAAAGAAGGATAACCACGGCAAAACGGCTAAAAGCCGCGTAGAAGTGCCTTCGCTCGATGCTGTGATGCACAAGGGAGCTGGCGGAGACTTTCTAAAACAGCAAACGGGCTTGCAACTCAACCAATTGGCTCCTGCTGTGGGCAACCGCTTTAATCGTATTACGCTGGTTAACTTTGACAAAACGGAACGTTTGACCATTGACTTCAACATTTCGTTCTACAACTACCAAACGGAACAAAGGGCTACTATGGATAACATAGTGGTGATTGAGCTTAAACGCGATGGACGTTGCCCATCACCCATTTTACCCTTGTTACGACAATTGCGCATTAAGCCCGCAGGCTTTAGCAAATATTGTGTGGGAGCTTCGGTTACCAACCCTGGCCTACGTATTAATCGCTTTAAAAAGCGTTTAATCAAAATACGCAAGGTGGCAGAGCGCAACTACCCCGATAATGCTCTTTCAATGTAGATTACTAATTTATAAAACCCATCTTACACTAAATAACTTACATACAACACCGATGATTGACCTTTCATCTTTTCACATCATGCCGCTCATAACGAGCCTTGTCATCAACACTTTGGTAACTTGGATTGTAGTTCACTTTTTTTACTACCCCAAGGGACGTCGCCGCGATTATTATTTCACCTTCATATTGCTGAGCGTAAGCATATTTATGCTGATAGCCTTGCTCATGCGCGATGCTCACGATGTGGGCATTGGAGCCGCATTGGGGTTGTTTGCCATTTTCGGCATCATACGTTACCGCACCGAGAGTGTACCTATTCGTGAAATGACATACCTCTTCTTTTTGGTAGCACTGAGCGTTATTAATGGCAAATGTGGTGGATCAATTTTGAGTTGGCCTGAAACAGCTGTTATCAACATCATCTTTTTGGTGTGTGTGTGGCTTTGCGAAAACTTTCTCACTTCAAGCCACGAAGGCTGCAAGTATGTGAAATATGACAACATCGACCTCATTAAACCCGAACACTATGACGATTTGAAGGAGGACCTTGAAGAGCGACTCGGACTGCAAATTACACGCATTGAGGTGGGTGCCGTTGACTTCTTAACGGACATGACCATGCTACGCGTATTTTATCTCGATCCCGACCACCGTATCAAAGATGTGGATCGCATGACAAAAATACCCAAGGACAACGAGTAAACATAGTGTATTACTTATGAAAAAAACGCTCTTACTGACTGCGCTTGCTGCACTCAGCTGGCAAGCAGCACATGCCGACGACTACGGCCTTTGGCTTGACATGGCAGCACAAAAGAACTTTAGCAAAAAGCTTTCGGCTTCAATTGAGGCTGACCTTCGTGGCGAAAACCAACTGCGCGACTTTACACGTGCCAGCATTGGCTTAGGAATGGACTATAAACCCACCAAATGGTTCTCATTAGGAGTGGGCTATAGTTTTATTGCTGACTATAACTTGAGCGAAACAAAGGTGTGGATTGGCAAGAACTCAGGAAAATTTAAAGGCTACAAGGTGGATGATGCCTATTGGCGCAACAAGCACCGCGCCACAGTAGATATAACAGGTAGTCTGCCTTTAGGACGCTTTACGCTCTCGCTACGCGAACGTTATCAATACACTCACTTTGTCGCCACCACCACTGACCGCACAGAGTATAGCGGCGAGATAACCAACCCCAATGGGTTCACAGGCGAAAAGTATGCTTTCAACGATAAATACTTTAGTAGCATGGAGCGTACTGACGACAGCAAAGGAGCCAAAGATCGCCACTACTTGCGCTCACGCATTGGAGTGGAGTACAACATTCACCATTGCAACTGGACTCCCTATGCCACCTATGAGTTTAGTAATGACTTGAGCAATGGTTTACACCTTGACAAGCAACGTCTGACTGTGGGAACGGAACTAAAAGTGGGCAAACAACACCGATTTGACTTTGCCTACGTTTACACACACGGCATAGACGATGACAACGGCAACGACAACCTGCACGTGCTGAGCATTGGTTACAAGTTTAAGTTTTGAAACCGCACTACTGAGATGTGTTTGTACCAAGAACGAGCTTTAACGAGCATTGCTCTTATGCACTCTCATTTACGAACTTAGCTGCTACGGCTTCGCCCACTACGCGTGTTTCTTACACATCTCTATTACACTACATACGCTTATGAAACAACTTATCATGACCCTTTTGCTGGGCGGTGCCTCACTTGGCGCATCTGCCCAAAGCTATGAATATCTTACCTTTCAAAAAGTGAGTGGCGATGAATTTTCAATGGCTATTGACCACTTAAAAATAACTTTCGACCAGGGTAACCTTACAGCTACAGATGGTAGTAAAACGGTGAGTGTGGCATTGAACGACATGAACAAAATGTTCTTTACCGCCACCCCGACGGCTATTGACCAAGCTACCACTGACGAAGCTACACAAGTGGCCGCCAACATTGTTAATGGACAACTGCACGTAACAGCACCTATGGGTAGCAAAGTATGCGTTTACGACATGGGGGGCCGACAAGTAAATGCTCAACACCTGACTAAGGGTACTTACTTGGTGCGCATTAATAACACTACGCTCAAAGTTTTGGCACAATGAAACACTTTCTTTTCCTTATAGCAGCTGCGGCTTTGACTACAACTGCGAGCCAAGCACAATCATTAAAGGTGTATACTGGACACACAGCCATTGTTTTCCCTGCATCGGCTGTGGGCGATATGCAATACGCAAGCAACTCGCTGAGTATTGGCAATTATGATGTGCAGCTATCAGCCATTGACTCTGTAGTAGTTGATCGTTCTACAGCTCCCACAAAGAGTGTGGTAGTGGAATATAATGATGCCCGCGGTGCCTTTGTTACCTTGTCATCAGACGTTGCTAATTTCTTTGATGTAAGCCAAGTAACAGGCAACCATGTAACCTTGGTAGCCAACAACAACTTGGCCGATGAGGTAAACTATGTGTTAACTGGTACTACCGCACAAGGGTCGTTCTACATGGATGGCGAATACAAGTCGACCATTACGCTCAACAACTTGCACATTACCAATCCTGATAGTGCGGCCATTTGCATAGACAATGGCAAACGCATTAACGTGGTGTTGACCGATGGCACCACCAACTCATTGGTGGATGGAGTAGCAGGGCCACAAAAGGCTTGTTTCTTCATTAACGGCCATGCTGAGTTTAAGGGAGCTGGCACGCTCAACATCACAGGCAACACCAAGCACGCTTATGCCTCAGATGAATACACTTGGTTAAAACCTACTACTGGCACCATCACCGTTACGGCTGCTGCTGGCGATGGCTTGCATGTTGACCAATACTTTAAAATGGATGGTGGCACGCTCAGTTTTAATAGCATACAAGGCGACTGCATTGATGTGAGCATTACTAAGGATGCTACCGATGAGTATAACGGCCAAGTGTTTATTAATGGTGGTACACTTAACCTTACTGTTGCAGCCGATGATGTGAAAGGGCTGAAGTCAGAGTCCGACATGACCATTCAAGGTGGCACCATTCATGCTGACGTTACGGGCAATGGTTGCAAAGGCTTTAGCGTAGGTGGCAATTTGCTCATTGGCCAAGCTGAAGGAGCTACCACAGCCATCACTATGAATGTAGCGGGTACTACTTATCACAAAGGTGAGATCGATGAATCAAAATGTCGTGGCATTAAGGTGAAAGGCAATTACACTTTAGCTGGAGGTTCTATTAAAATGAACGTAACGGGTAAAAAGGCCAAGGGCATTGCCATTGACGGCACATACAGCCACACTGGGGGTACTACTAATGTGCAGCCTGAATAACGCACACTTACATTAGCAAACAATCGTTATAGCGTAAGCATCTGAATTTATAAGATATCTTATTTCGGATGCTTACGCCATTTTTTTACATCGTCTACATGTGAACAATCAACTCACTAAAAAGAGGAATGCATTGTTGCCCCTTTGTATGCAAAAAGGTAACAAGCACTCCTTTGAATTTTATGTTTAGTTTAAGAAGTCGTCTAAACTTTTATGAAGTTCAAGATTTGCCTTTATTTTTGAAGCATTTTTTTTATAAGATAGGCTGCACCTCAGCAAAAATCTCAAGCAAGCTTGGCTTTTTGCATTCGGTTTGCACTATTTTTGGGCATTGAAGAGGGAGTGTAGCGAGCTACACGACCAATAAAATATCAAAAAACGTTCAAAAACAAAGGTAAAGATTGAATTTAGAAGAGATAAAAGTTTAAATATTATCTTCGTCAGAAAAGTTGAGACAACTTCAATACTTGAGCAAGTATTGCTGCAATATTTCTCTTTTTATTTTATAAGTAGGTGTTCAAAAACGTTCGCAACTTGAATGGAGCGCTCATACTATATTTGCTAAGTAGGTATTCAAAATGTGAGCTATTGTTGTAGCACACCATTCACACCATATATATGAGTAGGCGTAACTATGCTGATGCCTTTTCCCCTCAACACCTTACGCACCGATGTGCTTGATGAGATACCATGCTTGATGGGGGCATTGCGCACCTGTGTTGTGCTTGTTACATGAAGTAGCATGCTGGCTTGGCTGCCTCCGTCCTTGGCACGTGCTGTAAGCGTGACATCACCCTCAGCTAATAAGCTTACAAATCCACCATTAACAGTAGCCACTTGTGGGTTTGAACTCTCCCAAACTATACGTTTATCGGTGGTAGAACTGGGCAATAAGGTGGGACGCAAAGCTAATTGTTTGCTTTCGAGCGTGGCTTCAAGTTCAGTGGATTCAAAGGTAAGCGAGGTAGAGGTTACGGCCTTTAATTGTTCACTCTTGCGATAAATAAAGGGCAAGGGTAACGAGTTGGATGTATAAACATTGAAGCGGGCATAACCATCAACAGGGGCATTGTAGAGCAATGTGCCACAACGAGTATCAGCATTGGTAATGGTGGCACCATCATAACCTAAACTGATGTGCCATTGTGTTTTACCATCATTCCATGCCAAAGTTTGGCGATTAGTAGCTCCTAAGGTGCGTCCATGTTGGTCGGTAAGAGTCCATGTGCCAGACGAGTTTTCCTGGCCAAGGGTGAAACAAAGTACATCATGATTGCTTACATCGTAGGTCGAAGCCAATGGCACAGCATCCAAGTAATGTGCTGTTTCCATACCATCAATATCGGCAGCTGCACAACCATTACGATAAAGCATCACCTCGTCGCCAACCTGCAGGGTACTCTTTTTACCTAACTTTTCATAACGCCAACCTAAAGGTGATTCAAGTTCGGTGCCAGGAACCTCATCATATTCTATGCTAATGGCATCAACATAAACTGACCCTTCGCTATTGCCTCCCTGCAAGGTGATGCTGGCCTTAGAGGTGCTAAAGGCAGACAAATTAAGAGTCTTTGTTATGTCAACATACACTCCTAAGTTCTTCGACACCCATTGTCCGAACCACGTGTCGCTGGCAAAGTCAGCTGGCCGCTGCACATAGAGAGGAGTTTTGCCATCATTTACCGAAAGACCTAATTGTCCCGATTGGTTGTTAGAGCACAGGCTCAATGTTACGCTTTTGATGCTACATCCTTGCCATCCCTCAAGGTAAAGGGTGGCTTGGTTGTTGCGTGGTATTTGGTTATACCTATTGCCCGTAGTTGCCCCATATTTGCTGTCAAAATAGGCCCAAGCCCCTTTGGGTACTTGTCCGCTTGCAGCCAGTGTAAACTCACCGGTTGATTTATTGTAATCAACCAATCGGTATACCACTTCGGCTGCTCTGCCCCCTATACAGGTGGCCAAAAGTATTACAATGAAAAGTGTTTTACTTATAAGGTTCATAGTGTATGAATTGTTTTTATGCGTAACCTAAATGTTTTAGAAAGCTAACTAAACCACAGCAAAGTTAAGCAATATCAGTTTAATACACGAACTATGGCAATCGCAATTTAAATAGCTACTCTCACTAACCTAATCATATCCACTCTTGTTCTCGAACTCACGTTTTAGTAATGGTAAGTAGGTATTCAAAATTAGTTTATATAATTCGTGTTCAGAATTAGTAGATATGTCTTGGCGCATTCTTTCGCCCATAAACATAGGTCTCATCGGTCACATAGTCCACTATGCTCCTTTGTTCAGGCTTCAAAATCTACTAAAAAACATGCAAAAATTGCTCAACTTAATCTTTTACCATTACTCAAGAACAAGGCCACAAAGAGCAACTGCTTATCTGCTCTTTGTGACCTTTCAGCTTCTACCTTTAGGTAGAAATGTTTAACTCAATAAATGTTTTATTGCACCTTCCAACTTTGTGTGCCTTGCGCTGTTGTAACCTGCACAATACTTGTGCCTGCAGGCAGAACGTGTTGTGAAATGGTTGTTTGTCCATTGGCTGTACCACTTGTAATTATGCGACCTGCCACATCGTAAACGCGATAGCCAAACTTACCTGTTGCAGTGAGCTTTATGCCCTCTGTTGTACGTGTCATGTCACAATTAGCCATAGTTGTGGTTGCAGCAATGCCCGTTTCAGAGCCAGCACCCGTTGTAGCATCAACAAAGTCGCTATACTTGGTATTCTTCAAATCAACATACATAGGTTCTGAATTCCATGGATTTTCAGGGTCAGTAGACACATAGCGCCACCCCGTAAAGAGTACAGAATCGGGCATATCATAAACGTCGTTATAGCTAATGGTGTACTTTTCGCCATCAGACAATTCAGCAGGGTCACCATTTGCCACCTTTATATCAGAGTTTTGATAACGTTCATAAAGCACCATGTTGTGGTGACTATCATAGTTGACAATAGTGCTATCAAGATCCCATCCGCTACCTTGCCAGTCATTTTCGTAATAAGTAGTAAGGTTCTCCCAACGATAACTACCATTATCGTCAACTGTCCACACCTTAAATTCGTGTTTACCAGCCTCTGTATCAATTACATAACTATAGTCTTCAGGATTTTGCTCATCATATTTTGCAACAATACTACCTTTCTGCTCACCATTATTATATATATGAGCCGAGGCAAGACGTTGATCACCTTGCATGAATGAAGCATCGGTTGCTACATATTGGTTATCGGTAACAACCCACACAATGTCGCTATATGTTGAACTTTCCTTCAGCACGTAAGCATTCTTATCGTAGTCATATTCTTGTTCCTCTATCTTAATGCTGGTGGCATTAGGCTGTCCTTCGGTATAGGTGGCAGTAAGACGCGACTGCAAGTCGGGCTCGCTATAATCTAAGCTCATATAATAGTTCGACGCCGACAGCACACGCCCCTGAGCATCACGTTCTATGTCAACACGCTTAAAGCCTGCGCCATTAATGGTGTCAACATATTCCTTGCCATTCCACATTTGGCACTTCTCTTCAGTAACAAAGTTAGGCACTTGAGTGTCATAGGTGTAGGTGTAACGCCAGTTAGGGGTAAAGGTAACGCCATCGTCTGACACCTCGTCAGTTACTACTGAGCGACGACCTTGTGCATCATAAGTGGTCATTTGGCGATAATAAGGGTGTGCTTCAGTTTCATCAGTAGTCATACCTTTGAAACCATAGTTGCGCCCCGTTTCATCATAATAGTTGGTAATGTCTTCGCTTAAATACCAATCGCCGCCTTTATAGCTACGTTCGTACACTACCTCATGGCGAGGTGTCCATATAGGGCTATGCGTAGCACTACTCAAAGCATGAGCTTTAATGCGTTGAGGGGCAAATGTTTCAAACACACTTTATGCCTTTTGACCGAAGCGTGTTGCACGTTGTGCCACTTTTGTTATGGCACGCGATTGTAATGAACGAGCCTGTTTGGTAAAGGGAGCGGGGGCTGTCAACGGCCCATTTAAGGCTAATGGCTGTGCATAAGCTGATGATGCACTTAATGCTGCAACAATAATAGCAAATGTAAAGTTATTCATAAGCTTTTAGGTAAATATGTTAGTAATAGTATTATTTGCTTTTCAGTTTGCAAATATAAACGTTTATTATTTCACCACAAAGTTTTTTAGAAAAGAAGATTATATTTTCGTTAAAAAGCGAAGCATTTAATTCCGCCAGCTGATTTAAAACAAGGTATATAACTAAAGTTTCCCACCCCGAAAAAGGGGGGTGGGAAACTTCAGTAAAATATGTGGCGCTAAACAAAAAGAGAATCATTCCGAAGAACAACTCTCTTTACGTGGTGCCACCAGGAATCGAATCGAGGACACAAGGCCAAGAATTTTTAGCGACCAGTCCTTTGCTCTACCCATACACATAAAAGTTTTCTAAACACAAAAAAGAGAATCATTCCGAAGAACAACTCTCTTTACGTGGTGCCACCAGGAATCGAACCGGGGACACAAGGCCAAGAATTTTTAACGACCAGTCCTTTGCTCTACCAACTGAGCTATGGCACCATCAAATAAAAAATAACACAGAAAAGAGAGTCATTCCGAAGAACAACTCTCTTTACGTGGTGCCACCAGGAATCGAACCGAGGACACAAGGGCAAGAATTTTTAACGACCAGTCCTTTGCTCTACCAACTGAGCTATGGCACCATCGAATAAAAAATAACACAGAAAAGAGAGTCATTCCGAAGAACAACTCTCTTTACGTGGTGCCACCAGGAATCGAACCGAGGACACAAGGGCAAGAATTTTTAACGACCAGTCCTTTGCTCTACCCATACACATAAAAGTTTTCAACATTCCGAAGAACAACTCTCTTTACAAAGTTTTCATAACACAAAAAGAGAATCATTCCGAAGAACAACTCTCTTTACGTGGTGCCACCAGGAATCGAACCGGGGACACAAGGATTTTCAGTCCTTTGCTCTACCAACTGAGCTATGGCACCATTAAACAAATAAATCATCAAAAAAGCAAGTGGTGCCACCAGGAATCGAACCGGGGACACAAGGATTTTCAGTCCTTTGCTCTACCAACTGAGCTATGGCACCTTGCTGATTTGCGAGTGCAAAGGTACTACTTTGAAGCGAAACAGCCAAATTTTAAGATGATAAAATTCAAAAAATTATTTTTTTCGCAAAACGGACATGGTTATTTCAGTAAAATTGAACAATTTTGTAAGTAAACTATATGTGCACGTAGAAAGCATATACAAGGTGAGCCAACACCATCCTCCTATACCTAAGGGTATAGATTCAACATTCACTACTACGGCTATCACCTCATATATAATCAAGAATCAAATAAATGACACAAGACGCTCATTCTATACATGCATTGCAAATAAGTGACACTTTGCAAACCAATAGTCAACATTTAGGCAACGAAGTTACCCTATTTGATGACATCAGTTGGAACGACTTAGCAGAAACTCCTACACAAATTGGTTTTCTGCTCATTGCTCTGTGTACCGAGGGGGAAGCTTCGTTTACCATCAATGGCAATGTGCAATACATGAAAAAAGGCGATTTGGTTATATCATTTGGAAACCAAGTGTTTGACGAGCAGCACATTGATGAAAATTTTCATGGCAAAGCCATGTTAATGTCACGTGCATTTGCTCAAAATTGCATTGTAGGACTTAATAAGATGTGGCCCTATTTGCTCTATTTAATGGAACACCCCGTGCTTGAGCTCTCAGAAGAGGAACAAGCATGGATTGAGGACTGCTATGCGCTCATTAGCCGTCGCCTTAGCAAAAAGCCTGGACGCTATATGCGTGAAGCTACCGAGTCGTTAGTACGTGCCTTTTATTTTGAAATATGTAATTTGCTTGATGCACGTGTGCAACCTACCACACAGACAAAGGCACAAACACGCGCATATGCCATTTTTGACCAATTTATACGTTTGGTTTCAGTTCACTACAAACAAGAACGAAGCGTTGAATGGTATAGCAGCGAAATGTGCTTAACTCCCAAGCACTTGTCAGAGGTTGTAAAACAAGTGAGCGGACGTACCGCGGGACAATGGATTACTACATTAGTAATGATTGAAATAAAATCACTCCTTTCGAACACTTCGCTCTCTATAAAAGAAATTACGGATGAAATGAACTTTCCGAACCAAAGTTTCTTAGGCAAATACTTTAAGAATATTGAAGGTATCTCACCCTCCGACTTTCGACGCAACCTTTAAAAGCTTTTTGAACCTCATTTAAAGCTAAAGTGTAAAGGGGCATCAAAGCCTTCACGTACTTGCAAGCCCACATTGTTTAAGTAGCGATCCACTTGTTCTATTGTTACTTTGCTTTGCATAAACATTTTTTAGTCATTCACTTTTACCACATCAACCACATGACTACCTGCCCCAATTAGGTCGAGACGCTCAGAAATACACTTTTGATATTCTATAAAATGGGCAAAGGTTTCGTCACTCATGCGATTTAAGCGTGTACGCATATAATCGGCAGCGCCATCGGGCGAGAAAATCGTTACACGTTCAAGGCCTGCGGCTTGGTCAAGCGCATTAATATCATCTATGCGCACATAATCATATAGCTCATCAGCTTGTGCCTGAATGTGAAATTGCTCATCAACCACGCCACGCGCCAACAAGCCTCCAATGCGATCCTCGTCAAAGCAATATGACAAAATACTATATTCATTCATTAAGTAGGCCACAAATATCAGTCCACCGGGGCGTGTTACTCGTCGGGCTTCATTTAAAGCCTTGAGTTTTTCGTCAAACCCTATTAGGTGATATAATGGGCCTAACAAAAGCGTAACATCGGCCGAATGTGTGGGAATAAATGGCATATTACGTGCATCGCCTTGCAGCACATCGGCCTTTGGTTCCCGTTTCAAAAACACATCAATGTTGCGTTGCACCAATTCAACCGCTTTTACTTGATACCCCTCAGCCATTAGTGCCGAAGTGTAGCGACCTGTGCCTGCCCCGATGTCGAGTACTTGTGCGCCTGGTTGTAGATAACGGTGTAAATGGTGCATTGTGGTAGCAAACTCCACCTTACCATGCCGACGTAGCAAGCGTAAATCTTCGGGGTGTTTGTTATAATGTTTCTCAATATTTGATAGTGCCATAATATGGTGTACGTGTACTTATACTTTTCTTTGTTTTGAACATTTTTTGCCATCAGTAGGCCGCTACAAATTTACGTATTTATTGTCACTCACTATGCTATGCAAAGACACAATCTCCACTTTTTATTTTACCTTATATAACTGCCTGGTAAAAGTTTTTGACCGAACAGCCCTCATTATTTTATCACATACTTTAACGCGTTGGCGTAATTAGTAAACAAGTTGACAAGTTAACGGGTTAACAGGTTAGTTTGCCAAGCTTTTTAAGTTTCTTGTCATTCTGGCTTTAACATAATAAGTGGTGTAAAGCATACTTACTTGTTAACCTGTCAACTTGTTAACCCGTTAACCTGAAATTCCGCCAACGGGTACTTTATGCAACCAACCGAGTTTGAACGGCTATTAATTCTGAACTTGGCAACTTTTTAACCATATAGCTTTACCAAAATTTATTCTTGCTATTCATTGAAACGGGAAGTATGCCAAAGTATTGGTTTGTCCAGCATGTATAACCTTATCTTCTTGTTAAAGAGGACTTCTATGTTCTTATAAAATAGCTAGCGTATAATCATCCGCTTCAATCACTTTTTGGGAGTACAATGATTCCAAAAGTGATTTAAACGTGTATTCTGATTCTGCGCTAGATAACAACGGAGTGATTACATCCTTTTCAAAGTCAAAAGATTTCTTCTCAGCCATCTGGAGTAGCAGCGAATTGCTAGTCTGCTTCATCTGAACCTCCATAAGTTCGCTTTCAAACTCAGACCTTTTCGATAGCTCGTACATCATCAACACATAATGCGACAGTGCATCACTTGCAGCAAACACCTCCGATGCGTCATCAAGATGGTATGTGCCACAGCGGAAGCCATCGGCTTCCAATGGGTCTTTACAACTTACAAGTAGTGGAGGATTACTAAAGTCTGCCAATCGTGTGAAACTGTGTTCCAATATTCCTTTTCTCCTATTATAATGGAACACAACACTGTCGCCATACGCTGCCCATCGACATTCATTCGTTTTGGTCTTCCATGCAGCCGCAATTGTTGCACACGATCCCTCTTTGTAGAATTTGTTAAGCAACATACCGTCTCCTTCCTTAGCATGTTCCTCGTGCGTGTTATAGAATTGCTCCCAAATTCCGTCCACCCATTTGTCCAATTCTACAAACGAACAAAGCGGTGCTTCTTTGGGAATATTTTCTATGAGATAACGCGACCACTCGTCGGCATACAATCCACAGCCTCCCGCTCCATCTGACACTGCTATACACCTTGGCGAGCATAATGCAGCGTCCTCGTTAGGCGAGTGGTCGTTCAATTTGGCTATACTTACACTTTTGCCCATCGTTCTCTTAATGATTGTTGTTTACCAACATACTTGACAATGTACCTATTTTCATCATCTTCACAAGCCGTTCCATTCCTGTGTTCACACCCATTGCGTGGTAGCGTATGTCAGTTTGTTTATCACCGAATATATTACGGATTTGTTCGTTGTAGTTCAGTGGCAGCAGACTTGACATATTGTAGAGCTTTTCGCCATATCCGTTATTGTTAAGTTCTGCCATCGTTGCTGGAAATGCAACTGCCTCAGCATGTCCCGGCACGATGTGGATATTGAAGAATAATACATTTCCATCATTAGTAAACATTGATTTCAACTGGTTGGACAGCTGCAGCATCTCATCGTCAGTTACTCCATTGTATTCCCCGTCGGTGATGTTTATGATTGTTGGCGGATAGCAATCCTTATCCTGATGTTCATGCATCCAATTTACCAACAATCCTTCGGCACGTTTCAAAGCCTTATCCATGTGTGTCCAGTTTCCGTCGTGGCGTGCAGTCATCCATTGTTTCTTTTCTATCTCTTTTATGGTTACGCCCTTGCGCGTTCGCACTTCCTCCCTTACCATCTTTTTTTGGAACGGATTGTTGCGTATCTCTTCTGGCGTAACAAAGTCGCGCCCTTCGAGACTGCCATTCCATGCGCTGTAAGCCTCCTGTCCGTAGCCTATCATGGCAATGTCGAAATAGTGGCGCGTATCATTGTTTTTCACGCAACGTTCTACGAGTTCGTTTATTTGCGAGTTTACGATACGTGCCACAGCCTCCGAGAGAGTCATGTCCTCGCCGTTGAATGTGGTGAGTCGTCGCATCGACGCGCTTTGATCCACAAGGAAGATGAATGCTGTGGGGTGTTCACGGTCAACACGAGCAGTGTAAGCATTTTTGCTTTGCAACTGCTGAGGCTGATTGGGTATAGGAATGCCGAAGTTGCCTATGTTGGTGATATATTTCAGAGGGATGAAGTTCTTTACCAATATCTCTGCTTGGAAATATGGCTGTTCGTCGGCGTCTAGATCAAAGTGCTTGGTAGCCTTCACCGTTTGGAAATGAATCTTCTTGAAATCTTCCAAACTGCTACCTACATTAGCTCCATTTCTTGTGGCATTGCAATCAGCGTAGCATGTATCTTCGTTGTATATAACTTCTGGGTCAATCTCCAATATCACGGGGTTAGAGATTCTGTTCTCATTCATTGCTACGTACATCATCGGATGTTGGCGTGTGAAACTGACACGGACATAATACTCCAGTCCGTCGCGCAAATCGAGCGACCACGACAGTGACCCTTGTCCGCCACCACCTGGTTTAGGAATATCAATGCCGCGCTCCTCACAGTCTTTCCATGAGTGCAGACCACCATTATTTATGATACTCTCCAAGTTGTCGCGGTCGGTAAAATGATACAACTTCGTGATGTTATGCTGTTCGAGGAGACGCTTGAACTCCTCCCAATTACTTCTTTTTCTCATTGTTCCTAATTACTATATTTTAGTTTAGAGCAGCGACTGTATTTCTTGCTGTCATTTGCTTTTACCTTTTCCCGTATGGATACAGTCCTTCAGCGTATGCTTTCACAAGGAAAGCGTGCGACAAAGGTTTTGTCGGGTCATCTACATCACAGTTCGTTGTGTAGTCAAGCAACACTATCGTCTTCGTTTGGCTTGCCTCCTTTAATCGTTCAATGATATTCATCACTTTGTTTTCGAGCACCCATTTGTAGGTAGGCAGATAGATTTGCTTCCTCGCATCTATGTACCCCAATAACTCTGTACCTTTCACACCTTTGCGGTGTCCGATAGGTTTGCCAAATCGTCTAATGGTACGCTTGATGTTTTTCATCGTGTCGTTGCTAAACATCTTAATGTCCACATCAGCCGACTCAAACACTTTCAGTCCCTGCCATACTGCTTCCACGCACATAGCGGTGTAGCCTTCGCTGAATGGAACTGGTATGCCGCCATGCGGATAGAAGGGACTAAGTTTTACCAATCCGTCTGTGGCTTGACTGGTTACATCGGCGATAATTGCACCAGGGTATTGTTTCTGAATGTTTTCGCACTTCCTGCGCTTAGATTCTATTACTATCATGATTCTATTTATCAATAGTTCGTTATTTTTTGGGGATAAAGGCTAAGCGGCTTTGCGCTGCCAGC
>SAMEA3663105__coassemble_655_pt1 | contig 15100 bp, 13 predicted proteins | sample SAMEA3663105__metabat2_low_PE_034 | metagenome-assembled genome bin SAMEA3663105 (sample SAMEA3663105) | pig gut metagenome | biome: pig gut; feature: pig-associated habitat; material: faeces | place: Denmark | collected 2012
ATGTTAAAGCAGAATGACAGAAAACTTAAAAAGCTTGGCAAACTTACCTGTTAACTCGTTAACTTGTCAACTTGTTTACTAATTCCGCCAACGCGTTTTGTTACTTAGCATTTTGTTCAAGCAACTCTTCAAGAAACTCTGAGGCATCGGACACACATAAGGGGCAGGCACGAAGCACTTGCCCTGTGTCAACTCCCTTAAGCACTTTGCATTGGGTGCTCCCGTTGCGCTGCTTAAATTTTTCCATTATTTGGCGCATACCCTTTATTGCCTTGGCTTTGTCGTGAATGGCTAAGCCATAAACAATGCCTGCGCCTACAATGGCTCCACAAGTTCCCTCCATGTTGCCCATGCCTGCGGCAAAACAGTTGCCTGCTTGCTTTAGGGTGTCCTCGTCAAGGCCTGTAAAGTCGTGATAGGTGCAACAAACGGCTTGTGTGCAGTTGTGTGAACCGCAAGCTTTACGGCTGGCGGCCAATTCTTTTCTACTTTCCATATTACTATTTACTTACGCGTTAGCGGAATTAGTAAACATGATGACAAGTTAATGGGTAATAGGTCAGTTTGCCAAGTTTTATATAATAGGTAGTGTATAGTTCCCTGCTTGTAAACCTGTTAACCACGATTTCCGCCAACGAGTTTACATTTATAAGATTTTTATCCCATCTTTATTTGCCTACAAAGTTGCGTACCTTTTGCAAGGGAATGCCAAAGTTGAAGTTGTCAGAACCATTTAGTTTGGCAAAGTTTACGCCCACAAGGTTGCCCCATTCATCAACTACGGGGCTGCCGCTTGAACCTTGCATGGTGGGTATGCTATAGAGCAAACGGTTGCCATCGGGCATTTGCGTAATACGGCCGCTGGTCATTTGCACCTTAATGCCCTTGCGCGTGTTGGCCAACACAATGCCAGCGTTAAAGCCTATCATGTAGAGGGTTTGGTCAATCTTTAGCTTGTTGGGCGATGGGGCATTGTCTTTAGCAAAGAGTTGAGTGAATAGGTTGCCATTGGTGTTGCTGCCATTAACTGCAAACACGTGACACTTTCGAGGCGTCTGTCCGCTACGTAACTGAATGAGTGCTAAGTCGGTGTCCTCGTCCTGCGATATACGCAGCGTGTTGCATGGGTTGGTTTGCAAAAAGTCATCTTCGCCTATAACGTATGAGTCGTTGTAGGCTATGCCTAATTGGCAAATGGGGTGAATGGTGATGTTTGCCACATTCATTTGTGCATTAATCTGGCCACGTTCTTGTTCTAAATGAGTATATTGCAGTTGGAGCTCTTCTTGCTCATTTTCTATTTGACTGAGTTGAGCTTGGTCAACTTGTGTGTTACCCCAATAATCGGTTGTAACACAGTTCTCCTTTTGCGCTTCTAAGGCATCATATTGTGTAACAAGTTCGCTGAGGCGAGCATCGTAGAGCGATTTAACATACTGCACCATGTTCATTAAGCAACGTTTAACTTGTGCCTCGTCAATGGTGGGTGATGCTACATGTCGGTTAGTGAGTAGAGACCCATTGTTATCGATGAAGAATGCTGTGCCCGTTAAAAATCCGCAGTTGCGTTTAATCTCGTTTACATCATCGGTCAGCCCAATGAGTGAACCATCGTTGGCAATGCCCGTAAAGTACAAATGCTCGCCATTAGGCAGTGATGCGTTATAATAGAATTTATTGAGTACCATAACCACCCCCGAAGCTTCTTCTTTATACAAATCCTCAGGTGTTGGTGGCTTTGAGTTGCAAGCTGTTAGCAAACATATTGTTGTTAGCAGACTCAATGCCCATAGTTGGGCATGGCGCAATGTTTGTTGAATACTTACTATCATAATGAACTTTTACCTTATTTGTTTGCGTAGGTGGAGTGAGTAAATGGGTTGACAGGTTAACGTGTGAACACCTTAACCAACAATTCCACCTATGGGGTATTTGTAGGTGCAAATATATGCAATAAAACATGACCGACCTAAACTGTGTGCAAAAGAATAAGTGCTTGGGCTTAAATAAGAAGTGCAAAAGCCCTCATCCCAGTGGCATAGGGTAGGGGAGACTTTCGCACTTCAATGAATGGAAAAGTTTATTGCCAAATTACAAGCTGTCCGTCAGAAGGGGGAATCTCATAGTCAAAGTTGACATGAGGCTTCGTTGAGAAGAAACAATACGCTCCCATTGCAGCCAAAATATTCATAATGAAATTATGCAAACTCCGATGACGAGTATGTACAATTTGAGCTACATTTTTGAGCATATCATTTACAGATTCAATAACGCTTCTTTTGCGTAACATAATCTTATCATAAAGTGGCATAAGCTTCTGTTTCATGTTTGAGCGAAGTCCTGTAACAATATGAACGCCTTTATCCCAAAGCCTTCCAAAAAGAGTCTGAGAAATATAGCCTTTATCTGCATATAACTTACCAAACACCTTGTCAGTCAATGCATTCATAACATCCTCATTGCGATCATCAACGTTGGCTCGGGTAAGATTAAAGTTTATTATTTCACCTTTTTCGTTGCATAGCAGGTGTAGTTTGAAGCCTATATACCACCCCATGGTGCTTTTACCCTTTGTGGCAATATCCTTGAAAACTTTCATGCAAAAATATGGATACTTATAATGATAGGTAAAAGTTGGGAAGGATAGACAAATAGAGAAGCGGTTTATCATCTTCTTACTCTTCTATTCAATACCGTTATTGTTTCTTTTGATAAACCAGAAGCGTCTTATCTTACAGTGAAATTTTCTCACCAAGTTGGTGAATAATCATAAAATATTATATAATTTCTTCACGATTGTCGTGTCTTATAGCTACCTTTGTAAGCAAAACATAAATTTGAATATGGCAAATAGAGAATTGAACAGGCTAAAAGTGGTCCTTGCAGAAAAGAAGAAAACCAACAAATGGCTTGGCGAACAACTGGGGAAGGACAAGACCACCATATCAAAATGGTGCACGAATACCTGTCAGCCAGACTTGGGCAGCCTAATGAAAACAGCAAAACTGCTTGAAGTGGAGGTTACAGATCTTCTTAGAGAGGATAATATTGATTGACAATAAGATAATGAAATAGAAAAAGAGCAATATGACGAAGAAGGAATCTCTTCAACTGTTTGAAGAAAAGAAGGTGCGCACCGTATGGGACGACAAGGAGGAAAAATGGTATTTCTCCATTGTGGATGTATGCGGTGTATTGACTGATAGCAAAGATGCCAATGCTTATTGGAGAAAGCTGAAGCAGAGACTCAAAAAAGAAGGTAATGAAACCGTGACAAATTGTCACGGGTTGAAGCTTCGTGCCTCTGACGGCAAATTGCGCATGACAGACGTTGCCGACACAGAGCAACTCTTCCGCATTATCCAGTCGATTCCTTCACCAAAGGCAGAGCCTTTCAAGGTATGGATGGCACAGGTGGCAAGCTCTCGTTTGGAACAGATGCAGGATCCGGAAAAGAGCATAGACCAAGCCATCGTTGACTACAAGCGTTTGGGATATTCAGATGCTTGGATAAACCAGCGCATCAAGTCTATAGAAATCAGGAAGGAACTCACCGATGAATGGGCACGTACTGGGGTGCAGCAAGGTCTGCAATATGCTTCTCTTACCGACATCATCACTCGCGAGTGGAGCGGAATGACAACCAAACAGTACAAGAGTTTCAAAGGCTTGAAGAAGGAAAGCCTGCGTGACAACATGACCAACATGGAGATAGCCCTCAATATGCTTGCCGAGGCATCTGCCACGGAGCTGTCTAAACAACGCAATCCTAACGGATTCCATCAGCAGAAGCAAGTGGCTAAGGATGGTGGTAGCGTTGCGAAAGTGGCACGCACACAACTGGAGTCAAAACTGGGACACGACGTGATTTCATCAGCAAAAGCCAGTGATTATCTGCCTAATTTAGAAGATAACAATGATTGAATAACATTCCCACTGGCGAGATTAAGGTGTACGATGAGGAGAAAGAATAAAAAAATAGCAAGTATTAACGATTATAACTGTGGTTTATTGCAAACTTGTGATGAATAATATTCGTAAAGTGATTGACAATTTTACTATAAACAGAAAAACTCTTGGTGCTTTTTATACTCCAACTTTTCTTGCTGATTACTTAGCAAGAGAAACTATGTCTTTGTCAACAATCGACGAAGACAATTCATATACGATATTTGATCCTGCAATGGGGGAAGGTTCTTTATTGCTATCTTGTGTATCGTATGCGACTAAAAAAATCTATCTGTGAATCCACTTGTATAAGTGGTCTAATTTGATTAAACATAGACCTCTGTCTGGTATTGTAATCCAGTATAGGTCGTTAACTATCGAATCAGTCATGTGGCAGGAATAGACCTTAATAGTCGATATGGACGCACACAGACTGATATATATCCCATTTTATGGGGTAAATGTGGTCTTTGATACATTTTATACTCTCTGGATAGCCATTTCGTGGTCAAACAGCAGAAGTCGGCGCACATTAATCTATGCACAACGTGCAAGTGCTTGCATTTTGTGCTTGATAAGTCCGCGATATCTTGTCTTGTTGTTCCTCGTGTGGAAGCAGTATTGGAAGATAGTTGCCTCGACGTTGTTTCGTCTCTTGCGCTTCTCAAATGGAACTGACTCTACTTCCTTTTTGGTCTGAGCCTTGTCAATCTGCTCCTTACCGAAGTACCTCCAAGTCTTCTTGCCTTTCTTGTTGATGACGGAAATCTTCCATTTGTCGTTCTTGACAAGTACGGCATTAATAACCTCACCAGTATGCTTGTCGGTAACTTCAAGTGTTGTGGCATCGGTCTGCTCAAGGTCAAAGCGTGAGGGTTTGCCCTGTAAACCGCCTGTAATGAGGTCTATGTCTTGCTTGTCGGCAAACTTGTGGTTATCCTCGCTTTGGTAGGCACCATTGCAATACAGGGTATCAACCTTGTTGCCTGTCACGTCTTCCGTGCCTTTCACGCTTGCATATCAGACCAGATGGCGAGGAGAAGAGGTCAAGTTGCTTGGTTGTCGTACTTTTCTTAAACATTGCTTAGTGCTTTGAATTCAAGTATAAAGTTACGAATTTAATATAGTATTAAACTAACGTAATATTAATTAGGTCGGCTCTGCTGACTTTTTAAAGTGGACTCTTAAATAAATATCTCATTTTCAATTAGTTACGTTAGAATTAACGGACTATTGATGCATAGTAACGTAAAAAAACAAGTACATAATGGATATCAATCTGCTTATACAAACATTAAACAACTCACCCAGTGTAAAGTTGCTTAAGATGAAGAATGCTGAGTTTTTCTTAGCATTTGTAGCAAGTGTGTTTGACGAGCAAATGGCAATAGGAGAAGAAAGGCTACACATGTTGCTTGAAACAAGGCTCGATAATTTGACCGAACCGATAATGGATGAGGATTCTGCTGTTGAAACATATGCAAAAGAATCAAATGAAGCGAAGGCTAAACGTCTTGTTAAATATTGGACGGATAAGGGATTCTTTGCTAATTATCAAAATGAAGATGGCGAGATTATTTATGAGATTTCCTCGCATACAAGTAGGGTGTTGGATTGGGTGGCATCGCTAAAAAAAGAAGAATATATTGGAACTGAATCTAAATTCAAGACTTTGTTTTCGCAATTAAAGGACTTGGTTGAGTTCTCTAACGAAGATAGGGAAAAACGCTTGGAATTGCTAAGACAAAAGAGAGAAAACATAGAACGTCAGATTGAACGTTTGGAGATGGGTGAGGATGTTGAAGTGTATGAGGATTATCAGATTGAGCCAAGATACAACAGCTTGAACAAGTTGGCTAAAGAATTGTTGTCGGACTTTAAAGAAGTGGACGACAATTTTAAGGAAATTATAAAACAAATATATCAACGCCAAACAAACAATGAGGTAAAGAAAGACATTCTCTGTTATATATTTGATGCTTATGCTGAATTGAAGGAGTCGCAACAAGGAAAGAGCTTTTATGCCTTTTGGGAGTTTTTGCTTTCATCGGAATTGCAAAAGGAATGGGAAGAGCTGACTAACTTGTTATATGACACTCTTGCTAAGAGAAATATTGCTTCGAAGGATAAATTCTTGAAGGACCTTAAAAAACACTTGTTTGATGCTGGAAACAAGGTGTCGAAGACTAACAATAAGATGACTGAGAAGTTGAGTCAGATTATTAGAAACAATGCGAACTCTGAGGTTTTGGCTACGAAACAAGTTATTAACGATATTAAGAAACTTTTGTTGAACACGACTCAAAACAAAGATAGAAGTAGTGTTTCGTTGAGTTATGAGGCTTTAGAATTCTGTTTGCCATTGGAACGTCAGTTGAATTTAACTCCTAAACAAGAAATTGAATATAAGAATGTTCCTACCGAAGCTGATTTGGGCATAAATGAGCTTGAACGCTTAGAGAAGCTCTATAACCCACATCAAGTAGACCGGCAAATACTGCGAAAGCGTATTAACAACATGCTTAAGAACAGTGTTCAAACTACTCTGGCAGAAGTAATTGACCAAAATAATGGAATTGAAAAAGGTCTTTCAGAATTGTTTGGCTATATAGCAATACTTAAGGAGTATAAGACTGTGGTTTCTGCTAATCGTACGCAAGAAATTGCATTTTCGAAAGATAAAACAATAACTATCCCTGAAATTATTATTACGCTATGAGTGAATTTGGCATTAAACCCTACAGTAAGGCTGTGGTTAGATTACTGAAAGGGGTTGTTGAAAATAGCGATACCACATGGAGCGAACTGCTTACTTATCAGGCTGAAATACAAAATTATATTAGCACCATGGGGTTGGAGCTTATTCTTAAAAAGGACGAAGGTTTTGCCTTTGTTAAACAGATGGCATTGGATGGCGACAAAACAATAAACTTAGTGTCGCGTAGGCAATATGGCTTTGAGGTGTCGGTGATGCTTGTTGTGTTGCGTCAGATGATCGAAGACTTTGATAGTAACCCTACGTTATCGCAGGCAACGGACAAGTATGTAACAGCTGCAGATATCAAGGAGGAAACTAAATTATTTTTGCCGACATCGTATAATAAGGTGAAGTTTGAAAAAGACCTTGATAGTAATATTGAACGAATTGTAGATTTTGGGTTCCTTGTTTCACCTAAAAACGGTGAGGGTGAAAAACGATATAAGATACATCGTATTATAAAGGAAAAAATTACGCTTGACGATTTGTTAGATTTAAAAAAACAACTGAATGACTATGATATATCAGACCGATCTATTTAATACCAATCCGCAGGTTGCAGGCTTCAAACTCGACTACATGGAGGTATGGAACTGGGGAACATTTAATGACAAGGTGTTTCGATTGAATCCGCAGGGAAACAATGCGTTGCTAACAGGTGCTAATGCCTCAGGTAAAAGTACGCTTATTGATGCTTTGTTAACTTTGCTTGTGCCTTTAAAACGTCAGCGTTTCTACAATCAATCTTCTGGAGCTGAAAAAAAAGGTAATAGAACAGAAGAAACCTATTTCTTTGGTGTTTATGGTCAGAAACAAGAAGGCGATGCGGGTGTATCGTCATTGAAGTTGCGCGATAAAAAAGATCGCTCTGTGTTGCTTGCTACGTTTACTAACATGGATGGTAGAGTTGTGACGATTTTCCAGGTCCGCTATTATTCTGGCGATGGTTTAAAAACTGTCTTTGGTATGGCGCATAAGCCCCTTACCATATCTCAGGAATTTGCTGCTTTTGATGCTAATGGCGAATGGCGTAAACGCATGGAGAAGGCGTTGAATGCTGGAAGTACCAAACGTGTGATTGAGTTCTTTGATGGTCCTATGGCATACGAGCAGAAGATGATTGCTGTGTTTGGTATGCGGTCGGAAAAGGCGCTTACACTTTTCAATCAACTGGTGGGAGTAAAGGTTCTGAATGATTTGGACAGCTTTATTCGAGATAATATGCTTGAGGAAAAAGATGCTGAGGAAATTTATAAGGAACTGAGCGATAACTTTCAAAACCTTATGGATGCAAAGACAAGCATCGAGATGACTAAAGAGCAAATACGTATGCTTGAACCCATAGACAAATTGGCGGATGAGTTGCAGTTAATAAATGAGAATATTAACGAGCTACAAAGCCAGAAAGATATTATTTCTTATTGGTTTGCCTATAGGACTGTTATGCTATGTCGGGAGTATTTGGGGGAATGTAAAAGTAAATTACGTCAATTAGAAGACACTGTAAAAGCTAATAAGGTTAAAAAGAAAAGTCTTGATGAGGAAAAAAGCAGCTTAGAAGTAGCCATCAAGGGTGACACGGTTGGACAACAAATTAAAGACATTGAAAAGGACATAAAAGACTTGGAGCAATGCTTTGAAGAACGTAAGAATAGGGAGGATGAGTATAATAGACTTGTTCTTAAAGTTGATTTGCCTCAAAGTTTTGACGCTTCAACATTCGAAACGAATAAGGCGACAGCCAAAGTGCAAAAGGTGGCTTTGCAGGAATTACTTGACAATGAGTTGGCTGAAAGAAAAAGACTCTTGCTAAATGAAATGGATAAGATTGAAGATGACAAAAAAAACTGTGTTCAGACTATCAACTATCTTAGTAATCATGAAAACAATATTTCGGGGCGTGTTGCAGAAATACGTGATGAGATTATAGAGCACGTTGGAGCGACAACGAATGAGATTCCTTTTATAGGTGAACTCATACAGTTAAAAGATGACGAGCGTGAATGGGAGTCTTCCATTGAGCGTATTCTCCATAACTTTGCGCTAGGACTCATTGTGCCCGAAAAATACTATCGTCAGGTAAACGACTATGTTAATAACCATAATTTGCGAGGTAGAATTGTTTATCATCGATGCAATGGGCTGGAGACTTTACGAGAGTTTGAGAATAGAGAAGTGCAGGAGTGCTCACTTTTGAAAAAAATAGAACTCAAACCTAAAGCGAATTATATAGATTGGCTTGAAGACAAATTATATTTGGAGTTTAATTATATGTGTGTTAATACATTAGAAGACTTCAACCATATAAACGAAAAGGCTGTAACAAAAGAAGGGCTCATTAAATCGAAGGGCGGTAAGCACGAGAAGGATGATCGTCCTGGAGTAAACAGAAGGGAGCATTACGTGCTTGGGTGGGACAATCGCGAAAAAATTGCTGCCATTAAAAAAGAGTATGAGGCTTTATGTAACCAACTAACAGCTTTGAAAAAAGAGCTGGATGCACTTGACCATAAAAGAAAGGAAACGGAAGAACGAAAGGAAGCTTTCTCTAATTTGCTTAATTTTGAAAAATTTGATGCCATTGATTGGCAATCGTATTCGATAAGAATCAATGAGAAAAAAGAAGAGAAGAAGCAACTCGAATCTACTAATGACAGAATAAAGACGCTGCAACAACAATTAGAGAACGTAAAACTGAAGATTGATGCAATTGAGAATGATAATGAGGACCTATTAAAAAAACAAGGTACTTTAGAGCAAGAACAGAATGTTACAAAAAAACGCTGTGAAGAGAATGCTGAAGCATTGGCGTTAATGCACGCCGTTGATGTTGAGGCTTTTGAAAACAGTAATCCTAACTTTTTGCGGATCGGGTTGGCTGATATTGAGGCTAAACAGAATTTCTTGCAAAACGAAATTGATAATAAAATTAAGACTCAGCAAAGCGAAAAATATAAGAAGGAGAGTATTTGCAAAGACAAGATTAGTGAATTCAAGAATCCTTCAGAGAAGATAACTGCAAAGTTTGCGAGTTGGCGTTCTGATGTCAATAGTCTTCCAAATTCTATTGAGCTTGTATCTGAATTCAAGGCTTTCCTTAAAAAATTGAATGAGGAGGCATTGCCAAGTTTTGAAAATAGGTTCAATAAGTATTTACATGAAACTCTCACCAATAACATTTCTGTGTTCCGTCAGTTCTTTATGGATTGGACTTCATCTATACGTAAAACTATTGAACATTTGAATTGCTATCTTAAAGATATTGACTTTAATGTTCATCCTGAAACCTACATTCAGCTGGTGTCTACAAAGAAATATAATGCGGACGTAATTGAGTTCTCGCAGTTGCTTAACGATGCGATGCCCAATGTGCATGAGATAAACTCAAAAGTTGATGGTCAGCGAGTTCACTTTGAACAGCATGTTTTACCCTTGATGAAACGATTACAGGATGAACAATGGCGAACTAAAGTGATGGATGTGAGAGGATGGTTAACGTATAAGGCTGTGGAATTTTATAAAGCAGACGATATGAAACGTAATACTTATGAGTCGATGGGACAACTCTCGGGTGGCGAAAAGGCGCAACTTACTTATACCATCCTTGGTTCGGCTATTGCCTATCAGTTTGGCTTAACAAAGCATGGATGTGACTCGTCGTTCCGCTTTATTGCAATAGATGAAGCTTTTAGAGCGCAAGACGAAGACAAGGCTCGTTATCTGATTTCGCTCTGCAAACAGTTGCATCTTCAATTATTGGTTGTAACTCCAAGCGACAATATTCATATTGTGGAAAACGACATATCGTATGTTCATTATGTGGAGCGAAAAGATAATACATCAGTGCTTTACAATATGCCAATAAATCAGTTTAAAGAGGAACGTCAAAAGGTTTTTGAATCGAAATGATTACATCGATAGAAATAAAGAAGAAGGCATTACGCAAGTATCTAGAATACTTGCGTAATGTAGCTGCTGGAACTGACTTTCAGCCTATTGAAATTCTGTGCGACAAGAAAGCAAGTAACACAATGGCTGAATTTCATAAAGAATTGGAAGATATCCGTTCGCTGTCGAAGGAAGTTAAAGGCTATGGTTATACGATTGAGTGGAAGACCATAAAAACGAAGTTGCTTGGTACACAGGATTTACCAAGTAGAATTATGTTTGAAACGGCTGATGATTATGAACGTTTTCTTCAAAAGATAAAAGAGGTGGCTGATTTCCGAAAGGATGTTGCACAAATCAGCGAAAAGTTTCCTAAGCTGCAACATTGGATTGAAAAATATCCACAGAAGGTTATAGAATACTCTGGGGATTGGGATGATATTGGGAAGGTATTAGATTATTTCTCAAAGAATTCCCAACCCCAGCTGTACATACGTGAGCTGCCCATTGAGGTGCATACAAAGTTCATTGAACAGCATAAAATAGTGATTGGCGAATTACTCGATATTGTTATAGAAGAATTTGTTAACACGAATGAGAAGGATTTCGAAAAGCGCTATAACCTACGTTATGATGAGCCTTTAGTGCGGATAAGATTACTGGATGGAACTTTGGCTACAAAGTTTTTTAATGGTGTGGATGATTTAACCATACCTGTCAGTCAATTTTTAAAGTTGAAAATACCTATTACAAAGGCATTTATCGTAGAGAATAAGGTAAATTTCTTGACTTTCCCTTCTGTAGCAAATAGCATTGTTATATGGGGAAGAGGGTATGGTGTTGCTTCCATTAAGGATTCTGAACTACTAAAAAACATCGACCTTATTTATTGGGGAGATATTGATGCGCAAGGTTTTGAGATTTTGTCGCAATTTCGTAGTTATTTTGCACATGTAAAGAGTATGTTAATGGACAGTGTAACATTCGACAAATATTTTGAAAACGATTCGGGAACTCCAAGTAAAGTTAATGTTGAGCTGAATCTGAGTGTTGAAGAGTATGAGTTGTATAAATATATAAAAACAAACAACTATAGACTTGAACAAGAGAAGATTCCACACAACTATGTAATTGAACAGCTTAAAAGGATTTTAGTAACATTTTGGTATTGAATCTTCCTTATACTATTCTTCATCGTTGAATTTGTAAACATCACAAATTTTATGTAGATTTGCAAGGATGATTCAATGTATCAATCTGCTAAACCACTAAAAACGAAATTATGGAAGAACTTGATACTAATGTAAACAAGCAGAAATTCATACTTGTGACAAATCCCGATGCAAGTTTTGAAGACTATGGATGGACAAAAGAGTATGTCGAAACCCTACTTTATATAGAACGCTTTGAACCAGACAATGAGTGTATGACAGACCCAGGGGCACTGAATGACTTTTGTGACGGCATCGGTACTGAAGTAGACATGGAGCGTGCCATAAAATACTATGGTTTAGCCGCAACTCTTGGTGACGACCTGGCAAAGTCGAATCTTGCTGACATCTATCGAAAAGGAACCAATGGGGGGGAGAAAGACCTGAAGCGAGCCTTTGAGTTGTATTTAAATTGTCACTTGCCATACGCATACTATCGCGTGGGCAAGGCATACGAATTGGGGCGTGGCGTGGAGAAAGACTTAAAGAAAGCAAAGCAATACTACCGCATACCTTACGACAACGAACACCCATTGGCCAAGCGAAAGCTACAAGCATTCAACTTTCTTGTGGATTGAGATTGAAAAAATCCTTACTCCATGTTATAATGAATATGCCCATACGAGTGTCGCAACAAGCAATATAAACGAATACCTATTTTATTATAAAAATGGATGTCATAAAAACAAATTTGGCAAGTCTTTTCTCAGGAGACGACACAAACTACACAATACCAGTATACCAGCGCAAATATAGTTGGAAACCCAAACAATGCAGACAGTTGTTCGATGATTTGCTGTCAATCATAAGAACCGACAGAGAACATTTTTTCGGGAGTGTCGTGCTGTGCCATGACAAGCATACCACATGGATTGTCATAGATGGGCAGCAACGATTGACTACAGTATCTTTGGTATGGCTCGCCCTTTCCAAATTGATTAAAGACGAAATAAAATACTCTACCCCGACATTGGCAAATAACATAAGAAACAAATATTGTTATGAATCAGAAACCGACGGCTCTATTTTACCTCGTATTCTGCATATAGAAGAAGACAGAAAGGCATATTTGTCGTTGGTGGAAGGTAATGTAGACAAAAGCGAAGCAGATTCGTTCATTACCCAGAATTTCTATCATTTCTATGATTGGATAAAAGAATCTGAATACACCGCTTCTGATTTTGTTAATGCCATAAGGAAACTTATGATGGTGAGAATCGAAATAGAGCTGAATGACAAGCCGCAGCTGATATTCGACTCGCTCAACTCCACGGGATTGGCTCTGACTGATGGCGACAGAATAAGAAATTTCATTCTGATGGATTTAAACGGAGAAGACCAAAAGATGTTTTACAAGAACTATTGGGTAGACATTGAGCAAAACTCCAACTATACCGGTTCAAAAAAAGAAGCACAAAATGCAGTGACACTTTTCGTGAGAGACTACATAACGTCGCAAACAACGAAAATTCCCGCAATGCGTGATGTCTATTTTAAATTCAAAGACTATGCACGCAAGAAAAATGTTGACACAGAGAGTCTACTGAAAGAGATGAAAAAATATTCGCGTTATCTCTTCGAAATAGAGAACGCACAGACAACCAGTTCCACCATTAATGTCATACTGAAAAGATTGGCTTTGCTAGAAATGACTGTGTGCCATCCTTTTGAGTTCAAGATAATGGACGACTTCTACATAGGAAGATTGACAGAGACGGATGTCAGAGATATTTTCGTCACAGTGGAAAGCTTTATATTCAGAAGACTTATCTGTGATGTCCCGACAAATGCGCTTAACAAAATATTTGCGTCGCTATACGATGGGGCATGGCGACTTTCACAAGAATCGAGCATCTCCTTTGTTGAATCTGTGCAATATCTCCTAATGTCGAAAGACGGTTCAAGCCGCTTTCCCGATGACAAAGAGTTCGTTTCTGCCTTGGCCACAAAGAAAATATACAAGATGCGGGCAAAAAACAAGATATACACCTTCTATCGTTTCAATGCAGGTAACAGCAAAGAGGGTGACACTTCTGTCATTGACAAAATGCAACCAGATGCCAATGGCAATATATTTTTGTCTATAGAGCATATAATGCCACAAACATTGAGCAATGAATGGAAACATAAATTGGGAGGAGAACAAGCGGCTGAACGTATAAGGAAATTATGGGGACACACAATTGCAAACCTTACTTTGACTGCATACAACAGTTCATATAGTAACAGCAGTTTTGACAAGAAACTGAATCTGATTTCCGATGACGGACAAGGCATTGGATTCAAATATTCTCCATTGCACTTGAATGAATACATCAAGCAACAAACCTCTTGGGGAGAGGGAGAATTACAAGAGCGTATGTCTATGCTGCAGCAGGAGGCATTGAATATATGGAAGATGCCATGCGTAAAATTCTGCCCTACAATAAAAGAGGATGAAGAACTTACTTTATGTGATGAGTCTGTTGATTTCACTTATACGACTGTTGTAAATTGTACACTCAATGGCGAGACTGTTCCACTTAAGCAAGGGGACAACTGGATTAATGTGTTCATAGCGATTTTGAAACTATTGTATCGTGACTACAAGTCGGATATAAAAAGAATTGCCAATGATGCATCTCTGAATTTTCTTCAAAATGAGGCCACAAAATTTAATAATAGCCTATTGATATTTGACGGTATATACGCATATCTGAAAAGTTCTACTCAGACGAAAATAGACATACTTAGGAATATTTTTCAAGAACTCGAAATCGATTTGGACGATGTGACTTTCCATGTCAGAAGGAACAAAGCCGCAGACAAATAAGTTAATTTCTCATTTCATAAATCGGCAGACACACATTTGCAAATTCAGAGCTGACGATGATGTATTGGCATATAGGAAAAAGAATCAACTGTGAGATTCTTGATACCCAACGGGCTGAATATGGTAAGCAGATTGTGTCGATGGTGTCGACACAATTGTAGCATCTTTATGGCAATAAGGGATTTGAGTCTCGCAGCATCAGACGCATGATGCAGTTTGCGTCAAAATTTATTAACAAGAATGTTGTTACAACGTAACCATCCGAAATAAGCCGACTTGTTCATTACAAAAAAACTCGCAAGTGTCTGCTCGCGAGTTTTTTTGTAATAGAAAGGAAGGGTTGTTGTATTTCTTCTTGGTTTGAATTGTCAGTTAACAAGTACAAATAAAGATGCCACTACATGGATCTAACCCAACTTCAACATATCCTCCCTAAAACTTCCCTGTAATTCAGGCCCTTCATTTTTTTCACATTGTTCGTGG
>SAMEA3663105__coassemble_658_pt1 | contig 15055 bp, 7 predicted proteins | sample SAMEA3663105__metabat2_low_PE_034 | metagenome-assembled genome bin SAMEA3663105 (sample SAMEA3663105) | pig gut metagenome | biome: pig gut; feature: pig-associated habitat; material: faeces | place: Denmark | collected 2012
AACAAGTTGACAGGTTAACAAGTAAGTATGCTTTACACCACTTATTATGTTAAAGTCAGAATGACAAAAAACTAGGGTGTCCAGTTTGATGTTCCTTTTTTTTAGTATCAAAAACAATGTAGTTATCATCAAAATCATTGATAACCATTCGATAAGTAAAACATAATCTTGTGCGAAACAACTTCTGTTTTTTTGATAGCTAAAGTCGTCTTATATTTTGCATTCAATTCACTGATTCTCAAGATTTTAAGTTGCTAAAACACAATCAAAAACGAGAACATAGAATTGAACACCCTAATAAGTAGTATTAAGTACGAACACAGATAACACAGATAAAACAGATAACATTTGTGTTATTAGAGTTATTCGTGTTCAAATAACATCTGTAATTTCTAAGACGAACACGAATCACACGAATTAAACACCCTAATAAGTAGTATTAAGTACGAACACAGATAAAACAGATAACATTCGTGTTATTAGAGTTATTCGTGTTCAAATAACATCTGTAGTTTCTAAGACGAACACGAATCACACGAATTAAACGAATAAATAAGTAGTTAGAGGTGTACTATACTCAAGTGCCATTGAGTACTATGCTCAAATGCCATTGTGTCTACCACTGCTGTTTGGAAAAAGCATGAAGATTTTCTACGGCACAACTTCTACAAAGAACACACTTTTTGGACTGACGGATATTTCGGGTTTTCAAATACGCTTTCTATAAAGGAAAGCAGCATTTGCCACTCTATATGAGTAAACAAATGCTGCTTTTAAATAAGCATTCATTACCTATTAAATGTAACGTTTATGCTATTCATACATTATTTATGCTTTATGAGCCTCAACCCACTTGCGCGCATTGACAAAGGCTTCCATCCACGGAGTGATGTCGTCTGCCAAACGGTTAGCAGGGTAATAAGCTGTTTGCCAGGGGAAGAAGGCACGCTCTAAGTGAGGCATCATGGCCAAATGGCGACCATCGGCACTGGCAATACCTGCTACACTATATGACGAGCCATTGGGGTTGCCAGGATATTCGTCATAAGAGTACTTAAGCACTACATTGTAGTCATCCTCAGGGTAAGGAAGATCAAACTTGCCTTCACCATGTGCTACCCATATACCTAACTTGTCGCCTGACAATGAGCCAAACATTACGCTGCGGTTAGTAGGAACGGTTACACCCAAGAAAGCACTCTCAAACTTGTGCGAATCATTATGAAGCATGTGAGCACGCTTCTTATGATCGGGGTTGATAAGATTGAGTTCTACCATCAATTGGCAACCATTGCATACACCTAATGAAAGGGTGTCTTCACGTGCATAGAAGCGGTCGAGCGCCTCTTTTGCCTTAGGATTATAAAGGAAGGCACCTGCCCAACCTTTGGCTGAACCCAATACATCGGAGTTTGAGAAGCCACCACAGAACACTATCATGTTGACTTCATCTAATGTTTCACGACCACTAATAAGGTCGGTCATCATCACATCCTTCACATCAAAACCTGCCAGGTAGAGGGCATAAGCCATTTCACGTTCACCATTGGTGCCTTTTTCGCGAATGATGGCAGCCTTAATGCCCGATGGTTTACGACGATCGGGGTCAAGACCAAATTGCTTCAATTTGCCAGTAAACTCTGGGTGTATGTGGTATTCAAGCGGTTGCTGCTTGTAATTCTCATAGCGTTTCTTGGCACAACCATGCATGCTCTGCTTGGTATCGAGCAAGTAAGATGTTTCATACCACACATCGCGCAAGTAGTCAATGCCAAACTGATAAGTAGCATCACCTAAAGTAACCATTATCTGGCGTTCATCAGCAGGAGTGCCTAATTTAACGTAACCCACACCTGCTTCGTCAAGAATTTCCTTGAATTCTTTTTTATGCTTATCAGCTACCTGTACTACAACACCTGGATTCTCGGCAAAGAGTACACGCACAAGGTCATCGGTCTTAAACTTGTCGAGGTTGACATCTATACCACCATCGGTGTTAGCAAAGGTCATTTCGAGCAATGTTGTGATAAGGCCACCTGCTGAAATGTCATGACCTGCCATGATTAATCCCTTGTTAACAAGTGACTGAATGGCGTTAAACGCATCGCGGAAGTAGTCAGGGTTCTTTACCGTAGGCACATCACTACCTACATAACCTTGGCTCTGAGCAAAGGCAGAACCTCCCAAACGCAATTCGTCGAATGAGAAGTCGATGTGATAGAAGGTGCTCTTTTTGTCATTCACCATAACAGGCGAAACTACCTTACGCACGTCGCTTACCTCGCCACCTGCACTTACTATGACGGTTCCCGGTGAAATGATCTTCTCGCCATTAGGATATTGTTGTGAGAGCGAAAGTGAGTCCTTACCTGTTGGCACATTTATTTCGAGTGCACAGCAGAAGTCGCTCAAAGCCTCAACGCCTTGATACAAGCGAGCATCTTCACCCTTTTGACTACGACAAGGCCACATCCAGTTAGCCGAAAGTGATACACTATCAAGTCCTTCGGTCAAAGGAGCCCACACAATGTTGGTCAATGATTCGGCAACTGAGAGCACAGAACCTGCTGCTGGATTAGCCAAACCTGCTTGAGGAGCATGACCGAGTGCGGTGGCAATACCCTTCTTGCCACGGTAGTCAAGTGCTACAACGCCACAGTCAGACAAGGGTAATTGCAATTCGCCTTGCGTTTGCTGATGTGCTACCTTGCCTGTTACTGAGCGGTCAACCTTGTTGGTCAACCAGTCCTTACAAGCAACAGCCTCCAACTGAAGTACACGATTTATGTAGTCATCAAGGTGAGTAACATCATAAGTTACATCCTTGTATTTACGCTCAACCGTTTCATCCACCATAACGGTTTTAGGTGAATGACCAAACATTTGCGCTACATCGAGGTCAAAAGGACGCTTACCATCACCTTGTACAAATGAGAAGTGGGCATCACCAGTTGTTTCACCTACCACATACATCGGTGCACGCTCACGCTCTGCTATTTGACGTACGTGTTCAATGTGTTCCTCTTGAATAAGCAAGCCCATACGCTCTTGGCTCTCATTGGCAATGATTTCCTTGGCCGACAAAGTGGGGTCACCAATAGGGAGCTTGGTCATATCAATTTGTCCACCACACTCCTCAACCAACTCTGACAAACAGTTAACGTGACCTGCTGAACCATGGTCGTGAATGCTGACTACGGGGTTTACATCCTCTTCGCAAAGGGCACGAACTAAATTATTAGCACGTTTCTGCATTTCAGGGTTAGCACGCTGCACAGCGTTCAACTCAATGCCTGATGAGTAACGACCTGTATCAACCGAACTTACTGAGCCACCGCCCAAGCCAATGCGATAGTTATCGCCACCTACAACAACCACCTTGTTACCCTTTTGAGGTGTACCCTTCAAGCAGTCGCGCTTAGTACCATAGCCCACACCTCCTGCAAGCATAATCACTTTGTCGTAACCATATTTTTCACCATTTTCTTGGTGTTCAAAGGTTAATACAGAACCTGCAATGAGGGGTTGTCCAAACTTATTACCAAAGTCAGAGGCACCATTTGAAGCCTTAATCAATATTTGCTCAGGGGTTTGATACAACCATTTACGCACGGGCAGGATGTCTTCCCACTCGCGTCCACCATCAAGGCGGGGGTAAGCAGTCATATAAACAGCCGTACCAGCTATAGGCCATGAACCTACGCCACCACCCATACGGTCGCGAATTTCACCACCTGTACCTGTTGATGCACCATTAAAAGGTTCAACCGTTGTAGGGAAGTTGTGTGTTTCGGCCTTAATAGATATTACGCTTTCAATATCCTTTACACGGAACCAATCGCTTGTAGAATGGTCGGCTGGTGCAAACTGTTCTACTACAGGACCTTGTGCAAAAGCTACGTTGTCCTTGTAAGCAGAAATGATTTTGTGCGGATTCTCTTGTGTTGTTTTCTTAATCATGGCAAAGAGCGACGAAGGCATTTCCTTGCCATCAATAACAAACGAGCCACCAAATATTTTGTGGCGACAGTGTTCTGAGTTGATTTGCGCAAAGCCAAACACTTCAGAGTCAGTAAGCTGACGTCCTAACTGTTTCTCAACACCATGCAGATACTCAATTTCAGCAGGCGAAAGTGCAAGTCCCTCTTGCTCATTATAGGTTTCGAGGTCTGAAATGTACTCTATGGGAGCGGGCTGAATGTTTACAGTGAAGATGTCTTGATTCAAGCCATCATACATGCGCTGCAACATAGGATCATGTTCTGCCTTTTCGCTTTTAACAGGAAAGTACTCCTCAATACGCGCAATGCCGCGGAGATTCATATTTTGTGTAATCTCTACGGCATTGGTACTCCAAGGAGTAATCATTTCACGGCGCGGGCCTACAAACCAGCCTTTCAGTTCGCTTGCTTTTTCAAGCTGAGCGCCACCATAAAGCCAGCACAGTTCTTCCACTTCGTTTTGAGAGAGTTCATGGTCTACTTGTGTAGCGATGATGCTCTTCTGCGGAGTTGTAAAAAACAAAATCATATCGTGGTAAGTATTTGATGATTCAATATTGCTGCAAATTTAGCGAAAATATAGTAGTGAGCAAAAATATAAAGCGTTGTTTTAACGCGTTATCGTTTACATATTTGAAAAATGAAAAAGCAAGGAGTGCTTGCCTTGCATATTGCTTGGCAAGCACTCCTATACTATTTAGTTGACCGGTATTTTAGTTGACGGGTTAACGGATTTCTACTCCTTTATGCGAATAACCAAGTTTGAGATAATGGCTGCTAAGCCACCTGTTGTTATGCCCGATGAGAAGATGTTACGCATGGTTTCGGGCAATTGACTCAATATTTCAGGAACCATTTCAACACTCAACCCCAGTGAAAAACTAATAGCCATCACTAATGTTGCCTTGCGATTAATGGTTTGCGAGGCTATGATGCGTATGCCTGCTGCCGCCACGGTGCCAAACATCAGCAATGTTGCACCGCCCAACACGGGGGATGGCATGAGCGAAAATACGATACCCACTGCGGGGAATATGCCTAACAACACCAACATAGCCGCAATGAAATAGCCCACATAACGACTGGCAACACCCGTTAGCTGAATCATGCCATTGTTTTGCGCGAATATGCTGTTGGGAAATGATGAAAAGGCCAAGCCTGCTAACATTGAGTTAAAACCATCGGCCAAGATGCCACCTTCAGCACGTTTCATAAAGGTGTCGCCCTCAACAGGCTCACCCGATATGAGTGAGTTGGCCGTTATGTCGCCATAAGCTTCAATTGAAGTGATGAGATAAACCAACCCTAAACCTATAATGGATGATATGTCAAACTTCAATCCATACTTAAAGGGGTTGGGATAATTAAAGCCGCCATAACTTTGCACTGATCCAAAATCGACCATACCCAGCCACCACGATAAGGCATAGCCCACTGCTAAACCTATAACAATGGAGCCCATGCGCAAATAGCGATTATTGCTGCGGTTGAAAATAATGATGAGTACAAGCACCAAAGCCGCAATGCCCACATTTTCAAACGAGCCAAAGTTGGGGGCTTTCATGTCACCACCACCACAAGCTACGATGCCTACCTTTATGAGACTCATGCCTATGAGTGTTACCACAATGCCACTAACAAGTGGTGTAATGATGCGACGTGCATACTTCAGCACTCGACTCACAAACATCTCAACTACCGAACCTGCCACAGTGGCACCAAATATGGCGGGTAAACCTCCAGCTAAACCTGCTGAAATGATAGGACCAATGAATGAAAAACTTGTGCCTTGAATGCAGAGTAAGCCACAACCTATGCTACCCAATCGTTTGCATTGAATGAATGTAGCTACACCCGATACCATGAGCGACATGCTCACCAAAAAACTGGTAGTTTCGGTGTCAAGTCCCAAGGCTCCTGCTATAATAAGCGGTGGAGTAACGATAGCCACAAAAATGGCCAATAAATGTTGTAAAGCAGCAAAGATGGTTTCACGCAAGGGTGGACGATCATTTAACCCGTAAATAAGTCCCGTGCGTGCATTGCGTTCAGCATCGATGGTAGTATTTTTATCTGTTGTAGCCATCGTCCTTTATTTTAATTTCGCAATTGTCAAGACTTTCAATAATGGCAAGCGACTCAACATGAATGCCCATGTTACGCAATTCATCGCCACCATGTTGAAAAGCCTTTTCAATTAAAAAGCCCATACCTTTAATTTCGGCACCAGCTTGTTTTACTAAGTCAATAATGCCTTTCGCTGCATTACCATTGGCCAAGAAGTCATCAATAAACAACACCTTATCGCCTTTGCAAAGGTAGTCGCTACTCACACACACATCATACGAGCGTTGCTTGGTAAACGAGAACACCTTTGTGGCCAGCATATTCTCCATTGTGCTGGGTGTTTTCTTTTTTGCAAAAACCACGGGCAGTTCGAGTAAATAGCCTACCATAATGGCAGGAGCAATGCCGCTGGCCTCAACTGTTATAATTTTGTTGATGTCAGTACTGGCAAAGCGACGTACAAACTCTACCGCCATAGACTTCATCAAGATGGGGTCCATTTGGTGGTTAATAAAATTGTCAACTTTTAAAATGCCTCCTTCAAAGCATTTTCCATCACGAAGGATTCTTTCTTTTAAGGCTTTCATATGTAATGTAAATGTACGGATGTCGTAAAAGTGCAGCGGTAACTACTTTCTCTTTCAAAAAAAGTGCAAATACACAGATGTGTAGATGTGCATCAAGAGCCTGCACACCTACACATTTGCACATTTGCACACGTGTTTATCGTTTCACACGCACTTCAATGCCTTGTCGGTTCAGTTCCTTCACCGCCTTGTCAATGGCATCATAGTGCTCGGGGGTAATACCCAATTTAGGTAAGTCAAGTGTGGGCAATGCATCGTCTGAGTGGAGCTTTTCCTCGGCCACAGGGCCAATAATCATGCCCACACACGATGTATTGTTGGTGATAGGGTCTATCAAGATGAAAGCGCCCGTTGGTTTGTTGTCTTTGTAAGCGTCGAAGAAGAGTTCCTTAGAGGTTACAATCACGGCACGCCCTATTTCATTCAGCTCTAAGTGGTCAACATCACTCTTTTCGAGCGTATTAACATCTACCTTATAGTCAAAATGATCAATGCGACAACGAGTGGTGTTGGTTGTCTGCTTCAAATAGAATGATTTGCTCACATCCATGGGTTGTTCATCCATCCACACCAACATAGCCTCAAAGTGACGACCCACATTAGGCACATTGTCGGGGTGAACAAGCATTTCGCCACGTGATATGTCAATTTCGTCCTCCAACTGCAACGTTACGCACTGAGGGGGAAAAGCATAATCTAAGTCGCCATCGTAGGTTACAATGCGCTTTACATGGCTACGTTTGCCTGAGGGCAAAGCCATCACCTCATCACCCTTACGCACTACGCCACTTGCTATTTTACCACAGAAGCCGCGGAAGTCTAAGTCGGGGCGCAACACATACTGCACGGGATAACGGAAATCCTTCAGATTATGATCATTGCCTATGTGTACTGTTTCGAGGAATTCGAGCAGAGCAGGGCCATCATACCAAGGTGTGCGCTCACTGCGCTCCACTACGTTGTCACCTTGTAAAGCTGAAAGGGGAATGCAACGAACATCAGGTATATCGAATGTCTTGATAAACGCTTCAAAGTCCGCCACTATTTTGTTGTACACCTTTTCATCAAAGTCCACCAAGTCCATTTTGTTAACAGCCAGCACCAAGTGTTTGATGCCCAGCAATGAACAAAGGAAGGTGTGACGGCGCGTTTGTGTAATAACACCCGTGCGAGCATCCACCAAAATAATGGCCAAGTTAGCTGTCGACCCACCCGTAATCATGTTACGTGTATACTGTTCGTGTCCCGGAGTGTCGGCAATAATAAACTTACGCTTATTAGTTGAGAAGTAGCGATAAGCCACATCAATCGTAATACCTTGTTCGCGTTCAGCCTTTAAGCCATCACACAGCAAGGCATAGTCAATTTGTCCAGCGCCAGCATTTCCTACACGTTGAGAGTCACGTTCAAGAGCCGAGAGTTGGTCTTCATACAATTTTTTTGAGTCGAAAAGCAAGCGTCCTATAAGCGTTGACTTACCATCATCCACTGAGCCAGCGGTGAGCAAGCGCAGCAAATCTTTCTTCTCGTCTTGGTCAAGATACTCCTCAATAGAGAGTTTGCGGCCGTTCACCACCATGCTCTCTTCATTCGGATTATTGTGATTTGTTGTATTATCAGTCATGACATTTACTTAATTTGACTGCAAAGGTAGTGCAAACCGAGCGCAATACAAAATGAAAGGCTGAAAGACTTTCATTTTTATTGCCGAGGTGCAGCCTACATTCGCGAAGCAAAGTAGTGCAAACCGAGCGCAATACAAAATGAAAGGCTGAAAGACTTTCATTTTTATTGCCGAGGTGCAGCCTACCTTCGCATTAGCAAAGAGTCTATACGCAAATGAGTGCTTCATTGTAAAACCCAATAAAGCACTCATCATTCCAAAAAATTGCGTTTATAGCCACATTAACGTTGGGCTGTCAGTTCTATAATTTTTACTACTAATGCTGAAGCCTTTTGTAGCGACGGAATAGGCAAGAACTCATGCGGACCATGGAAATTCAAGCCACCCGCAAAGATGTTAGGACAAGGTAAACCCTTGAATGACAACTGAGCACCATCAGTTCCACCACGAATAGCACGCACCTTTGAGGGTATGCCACACTCCTTCATAGCAGCAAGCACAATGTCTACTACGTGAGGCACAGGCTCAATCTTTTCGCGCATATTGTAGTATTGGTCGTTAATAACAGCCGTCACTACCCCACTGCCATAACGTTCATTCATCCATTCGGCAGCCTTCATTACAAACTGCTTGCGACGTTCAAAGCGCTCACGGTTGTGGTCACGAATAATGTACGAAAGCGTAGCATGTTCAACATTCCCCTCAATGCCCAACAAATGATAAAATCCTTCAAACTCAAATGTTTGCTCAGGAGTTTCGGTAACAGGCATTTGTGCAGCGAACTCAGCGGCCACACGTGCGGCATTTATCATCTTGCCCTTAGCATAACCAGGGTGTACACTTACGCCTTTCACTTCAATTTTTGCACTGGCAGCATTAAAGTTTTCATATTCCAGTTCACCCAGTTCACCGCCATCCATGGTATAACCCCATTCGCAGCCAAACTTTTCAACATCGAACTTGTGAGCGCCTAAACCTATTTCTTCATCAGGGTTAAAGCCTACACGCACACGTCCATGCTTAATTTCGGGGTGCTCCATCAAGTAAACCATTGCTTGTACTATTTCGGCTATGCCCGCCTTATCATCAGCACCGAGCAAAGTGTGTCCATCGGTCACAATAATGTCTTCACCCACATGATCGAGCAATTCTGGAAACTTTGATGGCGAGGTTACAAGTCCTGCTTCAGCATCTAACACGATATCGCCCCCATCGTAATGCTTCACAATGCGCGGACGAATGTTGGCTCCCGAACAATCAGGACTGGTGTCCATGTGTGATATAAAGCCTATAGTTGGCACAACCTTATCTGTGTTAGCTGGCAGTGTGGCATAGACGTAGCCATTTTCATCCATTTCGACCTCAGTCATGCCAATGTGAGTCAACTCATCGCGTAAGTATTCAGCTAACTTTAATTGTTTAGCTGTGCTGGGGGTTGTATCTGCATCCTCAGCACTTTGCGTGTCAAAGCTTACGTATTTAAGAAAGCGTTCTACTATATCCATGTATATCGTTATTTAAAGAATTTCTCTAATTTTTTTATACCTCCACTTAGGCAAAAAGCCACTACCTTATCGCCTGGCTGAATAAGTGTAGAGCCATTAATGAGACATCCTGTGCCTCCACGTACCAATCCGCCCAAGGTTACGTTGTTAGGCAAATCAAGGTCTTTCACTTGTTTGCGACATATTTTTGCCTCATTCGACACACTAAATTCTGCCACATCGGCATTGGCCACAGTTAAGCTCTTTACTGATGTGATGTCGGCCTTCAGCATCATTTGGTATATATGGCTGGCAGCAAATGTTTTTTTGTTGATGATGGTTCCAATATCCAGACTTTCGGCCATACCTATGTAGTCAGTATTTTCAACCATCGCCACCGTTTTGCGCACCCCTAATCGTTTGGCCGCTAAGCAGGCCAAAATATTTGTTTCGGAGTTTTCAGTCAAGGCACAAAAGGCTTGCGCTTTGCGTATGCCTTCCTCTTCAAGCAAGGCAAGGTCACGTCCATCACCATGTATTATCATGGCATGACGGTTGGTCACAACTTCATTCAGTCGTTCGGCACGTCGGGCATCGCTCTCAATGATTTTGCAATGCATATAGTCGGGCATCGCATTGGCCAAGTGTACGGCCGTACTACCCCCGCCCATGATGAATACGTTCGACACATCGGGATATTCCTCTTTACCTGCCAAGTCACGTATATAGTTAACATACTTGGGAGTTGTCATAAAGTACACTACATCAAGAGCACGCAAACTGTCGGCACCATGTGGTATAACGGTATCGTCGCCACGCTTCACAGCCACAATGTGATAAGGTGAATCGGGGCCACACAAATCTTTAAGTGGTTGATTAAGTATTTGTGCATTGCTACGCACCTTTACGCCTAACAATATGAGTGCACCATTTTGCACCTCCCACCATTGACGTATCCAACTACGCTTTATGTTGTGCAGAATCTCCTGCCCTGCCAACATTTCAGGATAAATAATAGAGCCTATGCCTACTGACTTAAAAAACTCACGGTGTTGGGGCAAGGTGTATTCGTAGTTATCAACACGGGCCACTGTTTTTTTTGCACCTAAGTTATAAGCCAACATACATGCCGTCATGTTATGTGCCTCATCGGGGGTTACGCCTATGAACAAATCAGCCTTTCCCACCTCAGCTTGTTTTAGCGCTGAAATGGATGTGGGCAGAAACGGTAGGGTGAGTATGTTGAAGTTTGAAGAAAGATCTTCAAGTTTTTCGGGCGATTCATCAATGAGTGTTATGTCATGATTCTCGCGCGAAAGGAGCTTAGCCAAGTGTGTTCCCACTGCGCCTGCTCCTGCTATGATGATTTTCATTCTTTATGGGTGTATATTATCTCTTTTTTTCGTGGGTGTAAAGTTAGCACTATTATGGTTATGCTGCTAACATTGACTTCATTTTTTTTATAAGTTCCAGATTTACCCCAAATGGCCTAAAAGATCCGTGGTGCACGTAGCTCTGAGCAAGCGAAGCCGCACATAGGCTCAATTTTCCTTGGGGGTTCTAACTCGTATTTGCTTCATTCAAAACGCCCAACGGTTTCATAATAAAAAGAATAAAACGTACACTCTCTATCTATAACGCAAGGGCTTGGTCTGTATTATACTTTCAATAGTTTAGATAACTCTTATATAAAAAACAAAACATTTGAATAACGAGTATATGAATAACAAATCATACATACTCATTCATCAAATGTTTTGCCTTTGGTGTATAGCGAATAATTTCACTATTTCTTACGCGTTGGCGGAATTAGTAAACAAGTTGACAAGTTAACGGGTTAACAGGTAAGTTTGCCAAGCTTTTTAAGTTTCTTGTCATTCTGGCTTTAACATAATAAGTGGTGTAAAGCATACTTACTTGTTAACCTGTCAACTTGTTAACCCGTTAACCTGAAATTCCGCCAACGGGTTATTTCTTTATACGCTTTAGGATGCGCTTCACCCTATTTTTTTTGCTTTTATTTTCACGGCTATAGCCATAACCATAGCCATAACCATAGCCATAGCCATAACGTCCATTCTTAACATCTGCATCGTTCACCACTACACATAAGTTATGCAAACGTTTGCTCTTGTACATATTGTCAAGTTCGGGCAAGAAATCTCGATTCTGCACACCTACGCGAATCACGAACAAGGTCATGTCGGCTACACGATTCGCTATGCTTGCATCGGCTACCGCGAACATAGGTGTAGAGTCTATAATGATGTAATCATACTGCTGACGCATCACATCGATGAGTTTTTCTAAACGATCAGACATCAACAACTCTGATGGGTTAGGAGGCGTATTTCCTGCTGGCAAGAAATCAACACCCTTGCCTAAGCCATTCACTTTTACAATTTCAGACAATTGGATATGTTCGTCAGCCAAATAGTTGGTTAATCCAAAAGTATGACCATAGTTTAAACTCAAGTTGTGCTTACGCACATCGGCATCAATAACTAACACTCGCTTGTCTGCCATAGACAATATAATGGCCATATTGCGTGCAACGAAACTCTTGCCTTGGCCTGGTGTGGCCGATGTGGTCATAATCACTTTCGTATCATGGCGCATATACCCTAAACTGAAACGCAATATGCGGAAGGCTTCTACCACAGGGTCATCACTTGGCAAATCGGTTATAATTGATTTATCATTGCAATGTTCCATGTGAGGCACTTCACCCAATACAGGGATGCTTGTTGCATCATCTACATCCTTACGACTATGAACCGTAATATCAAGTGCATAACGTATCCACAACACAAGTGACGGAATGAGCAGACCTATGAGCAAACTGATTAACATAATATCCATGCTACGCGGACTAACACGATTTCCGCCAATAGGCCCTTCAACCAATCGCACATTGGCCTCATTAATGGCCTGTTGCAAAGCTACCTCTTCACGTTTGTTGAGCAAATAGGTGTAGAGAGCCTCTTTGAGCGATTGCTGACGCTGTATGTCAAGCCCCTGCTTTTCTTGATCGGGAGCTCCAGCTATACGCCCCGACAGCTGTGCCTCGTTAGCACGTGCATCGCGCAAACGGAGTTCAAGCGAGTTTACATAGCTACGCAATGACGAGGCTATGGCTTGACGCATTTGTGCCAACTGACGATCCATTTCGCGCAACACGCTCTGCGACTCATTGGTGTTAGCCGCTATTTGGTTACGCTTGTTCATTTGGTCATTGTAGGACGCTATTTGCGTGTTAAACGACATATCGCCTACGTTGAGCGCTGGTATGAGGTCGTGATTGTTGCTATGTTTATGTAGGTACTCATCCAAGTAACGTGCCACATTCAATTGGGTTTCGGCCTGCAAACTTTGTTGGCGTGCAGTACTGGTTTCTGTAAGTACTGCCTGCGATGTTTGACTGAAGTCGACCAACTGATTACGTTTTTTAAACGAAGCCAATTGACTCTCCACATTGCTCAGTTCACGACCTATAATTTGTATACGCTCATCAATGAACTTGGCCGTGTTACAAGCCACCCGATTTTTGTTTTCAACCACGTCCTCTTTATATGTGTCATAAAGTGTGGCCAAGATAGCATCAGCACGATCGGAGTTCGCATCTTTACAGCTGAGAACAATGAGCGATGTCTCTTTGTCATACTCACTGGCTGTGAGTTCACCCATGAACCTATTGGCTGCTGCATCATTCGATACACGAGTTACACTAATGGGGGTATCGTCCCACGCTTCGAAGGCTTGACCGCGCACCACGCATAATAGGCCATAAGGTGTTTGCACCATTTTGCCTAAAGGAACTTCAATAGCTGGCTTTTCGTTGCCATTACTATCATGCATTCCTTGCAGTGTTACGGAGTTAGCACTTTTCTTCTTCACGTCAAATTGTTGCGCGAATTTTCCCGTATATTTATTTTGAAAGAGTACTTGAAAAGGCAAAGCGTTGCCATACAAGGTGACATTATGTAGGTTCTCTTTCAGCGTGTAATCAACATCGGCATTTAGCTTGCTCACTACACGCTGCATAAGACGCTTTGAAGACAGAATGAATATTTCATTCTTCAAGTTATCGCCCACACTTACTCCATTGAGTTCCAATAAGTTATTCATACCACTATTGCGACGCGATGAACGTGTAAAACTGCCAGTTGTACCTGTGTTGGCGTCCTCAATAAGCATTATTGCCCTACGTTCATATATGCGTGGTTGGCGCTGTTGATAATACCAACCAATACACATACACAGAATGGTAGATAGCGCAAACCACCCCCAATTGTTTATGAATTGGTAATAGCAAAGTTTCATGAGGGGCACAAGCCTCATTTCATCTTCTTGTTCATTTTTATTGATGGATGTATTCTCCATATTGTCTTTAAACATTTTTTTCATTTCTGATTACACGCCTTTTTTACAAAGCGCTTCTACTACATTAGGAAAGCAATCAACTACTACAAAAAAATAACGTAGTTTCTTCATGCTATGATTTTGCGAACAAAATTACGTTAATTTTATTGGTCAGCAAAATGAAATAAGCTTTTTTATTTATTAAGTTATCTATGTATTGAACGAATATAGGTAAACATATTCTAAACAATACCCGTTGGCGGAATTTCAGGTTAACGGGTTAACAAGTTGACAGGTTAACAAGTAAGTATGCTTTACACCACTTATTATGTTAAAGCCAGAATGACAGGAAACTTAAAAAGCTCGGCAAACTTACCTGTTAACCCGTTAACTTGTCAACTTGTTTACTCATTCCGCCAACGAGTTAAACAATATAGAATGTGTCTACCTACTTAAGGAGCAAGCTATGCACAAAGTTGCAGCTTTAATCATGCTGCGCTTCATGCTTAGTTTGCTTTTTTTTTCGTAAACATCCCATACAAGCCGTATTACCTATTTCAGTTATTACGTACTCTAAAGGTGTTTAGCACATGCTCAACACTTATGCATATTAGTACTACTTATCGTCCAACATATGGTTGGACGATAAGTAGTACTAATTGCAAGTGGCAATGAGTATAGTACTCTCTTTCGTCCAACCAATGGTTGGACGAAAGAGAGTACTAATATACTTCGTTCTTTAGCATCACACTAATGACAAAGCTAAATATCTGCATTGTGCTTAGAGTACAATTGCAGTAAGTAGATGTATTGATTTAGCAAGGGCTGAAAGCCGTCTTTACTCAATCAGGGGCTTTCTTTAGAGAATATTTAAGTAACCCGTTGGCGGAATTTTTGGTTAACGGGTTAACAAGTTGACAGGTTAACAAG
>SAMEA3663105__coassemble_687_pt1 | contig 14330 bp, 8 predicted proteins | sample SAMEA3663105__metabat2_low_PE_034 | metagenome-assembled genome bin SAMEA3663105 (sample SAMEA3663105) | pig gut metagenome | biome: pig gut; feature: pig-associated habitat; material: faeces | place: Denmark | collected 2012
TCTGCCAACTGTGATATGCCTCAAAGTGCCGTTTTCGGACGGCCTGGGGGGGGGGGGGGAGGGGAAAAATTTAGTCACTTACCTTCTGGTTAGTTTTTCGGCATTTAAGGTAAATAGCAGAAAGAATGAAGTTTGTATCTTTGCATTATTCAAAGAGAAGTTTAGTTATTTAGCAAATAAGAACACATATATGTACATTGAAAAAATAAAGTCACCAGCCGACTTAAAAAGTCTGGACATTGAAGCACTTAAGGTTGTAGCTAACGAAACACGCCAAGCAGTACTCAACCGTGTAAGCAAACATGGTGGACACATTGGACCTAACTTAGGCTTTGTTGAAGCCACCGTAGCTCTGCACTACGTGTTTAATGCGCCTAAAGATAAATTTGTGTTTGACGTGAGCCACCAGTGCTACCCTCACAAGGTTTTAACAGGACGCGCAGCTGGCTTTTTGGGCGACATCAATGACATGAATGCCATTAGCGGTTATTCATCACCTACGGAATGTCCTGAATACGATAACTTTGAGGTGGGACATACTTCTACATCCATTAGTTTGGCCACAGGACTGCAAAAGGCTCGCGACATTAAGGGGACCGACGAAAACATTATTGCCATTATTGGCGATGGCTCACTTTCGGGTGGCGAAGCCTTTGAGGGACTTGACGAAGCTTCAGAATTAGGCACAGGCATTATCATTGTGGTCAACGACAATGAAATGTCTATTGCCGAGAATCATGGGGGCATTTACAAAAATCTACGTGCGCTGCGCGAGAGCCATGGCACCTGTGAGCACAATTGGTTCAAGGCATGGGGCTTTGACTACAAATACTTGGAAGAGGGCAACGATGTTGAAAAACTGATTGAGGTGTTCAAGAGCGTAAAAGACACTCAAAAGCCTACCATTGTACACATTCACACCGAAAAGGGACATGGCTTTGCTCCTGCCGTGACTAACAAAGAGGCTTGGCACTATGGCGCTCCCTTTAACATAGCCGATGGTAGCAGACCCGAAGAACCCGCTTCAGAACATTATGAGCAATTATTTGCTGACTGGATGTTACGCGAAATGAAAAACGACCCCACACTCATTGCGGTTACAGCAGGTACACCTTCAGCCGCTGGCTTCGGACCTGAAAAACGCAAAGAGGCTGGTAAGCAACACATTGATATGGGCATTGCCGAAGAGCAAGCTGTGGGCATGATTTCGGGCATGGCTAAGGGCGGGCTACACCCCGTGTGGACTGTTTATAGCACCTTTATTCAACGCACCTATGACCAAATAGCTCAAGACCTTTGCATTAACAGCAATCCTGCCGTTATTAATGTTGTAGGGGGTGGTACTGCCTCTATGAACGACATTACGCACATCTGCCTTTTCGACATACCCATGCTTTGCAGCATTCCCAACCTCATTTATTTGGCGCCCACCAATTGTGAGGAATACTTTGCCATGCTACGTTGGGCCATTCAGCAAGATAGCAAACCTATTGCCTTGCGTATGCCCAGCAATGGTGTTCACCACACACAGGGACCTGTTGATGCTGAATACGATTATAACCCCAAGTACAAGGTTATGCACCAAGGCAGTAAGGTGGCTATTATAGCCGCTGGCTCGTTCTATCAAAAAGGTGAAAGCGTAGTGCGCTTGTTAGCCGATAAGGGCATTGATGCCACGCTCATCAACCCCCGTTACCTGCAGGCTGTAGATACCGATGCACTCGAAGCCTTAAAGGCCAATCACCAATTGGTAGTGACACTTGAAGATGGTTGCAAGGATGGTGGCTTTGGCGAACGTATTGCTGCTTATTATGCCACCTCTGACATGAAAGTACTTGTAGGAGGCGTAAAGAAAGACCTTTACGACCGTTATGACTTACACCAATTGTTGGCCGACAACCGTTTGCTTGATGAGCAAATTGTAGAGGATGTAATGCAACTCTTGGCATGAGACACGTTTGTTACAACTCAATACTTATTGCTTCTATATAACAAAGTTCAAATATCATCTTTGTTATTATCTCAACTTGTTTGCCATTCTGGCAAAGGGAACTGTTCGGTAAAATACAAAGGAGCATAAATATCATCCCCGAAGCCCCATAAAATAGGACTTCGGGGTTTATTCTATCAAAAACAAGCCCCTAATCGAAAAGACTGGGTTCTGGTAGGGTCAATAGTAAAGAACATGAAGGACTCTCATACGGAAGGCCATTCTTAACAACAGGGTACTTTCCACATTTGGGACATATTGTCTGCCTTTTTTTGTTTTACACACATGAAGCATACAATCGCCTACCTTTGTATCGTTCTCTTGTACATTCATGGCTATATTTGTTGGAAACGAACACTGAACCTGTCGATTCTTTGGCTATTTGTTCAGCAAAAGCTGAATGCCCAGTCCCGATACATGGCAAAATAGCATAGTACTTGATGACACTTAAGTATAGAACTTTCCTCAGTTTTAGTTTGTCATTTAAATTTTCGTTTTATTGCATTCAACACCTTTTGCCGTTCGCCACGTGTCATGCCAATGCTCAATATCAGCAATAAGGCACCCACTTCACAAACTCCACAACTCACAACAAAACGTAGCCAACCATCTGCCATAACATTAGTTATCCATAAAGGTAATATAATAGCTAAAGCAGCCACCACTAAGGAGGGTGCCACTCCCCTTAAATAAAAAGCACGTAGCGAAAAAGGAAAAGCACACCGAGCTAACCAAGGACGTAAACCTAAAGCTAATACATAACTTGCCATTTCAGCATAAACGCAAAAAGTTACAGGCATATTGCACCATTTATAACCCACATATGACAACAAAGGAATGCATATAAACAACGAACTCATCACCAACACGTAACGTTTAATGCGTCCACTGGCCAAAATGCCATAAAGAGGGAGCGTCGACAAGGTTTCAACAAGTGCCGCTATCAATATCAAGCGACAAAAGGTGGCAGCCAAAGGCGGAGGTGTTTTCAACCAAAGTGTTAGTACGAAGTCGGTTTCTATAATAATGGGTAATGCCAATAGCAATAACAAAAAGAAAGCATACTTTGTACCCTTCACTATGAGTTGCTGCATGGCCTCATAATTCTGCACAGCATAATACTTTACCAATTGCGGATTCATGGCAAAGATAAAATTATTAATGAAGCCCGACACAGCCGAAAATACTGATACCCCTACCCCACGAGCCGCATTCACCGCTGTGCCAAAAAATAGGTTCAGCACTATGTTTACCCCTTCAGTACGCGCTGCTGTGGCAAAGTGAGTTGTGGTGTTCCACCCCGAAAAACTAAGCAATTCAACAAAGCGTTTCCTATTCCAAGTTCTCGACAAGTGGCACTCAGCAAACTGTCTGATACAATAGCAACGATAAAACACCAGCACCACAACGTTCAAGCCAAAAACCAATAAGGCATAAGCTATCAGTTTGTCACAAACTAACCACTGCAACAACACAACCACAAGCAATCGCAAGCTCTGCTCTGCTATACTGGCATAGGCATAAACGCCCATACGCTCATGTGCATTAAGAGCCGCTGTGTAGGGTATTTGGGTCACACTGAGCATGCAAGTAACTACCGACAATTGGTACACCCACATCACAGCCTGCATACGCCCCGCAGGAAAGACCATTTTGTGCAACAAAAACCAAAGTCCCACCGTTTCAGCCAACACCAATATAAGCAAAGCCATCAGCAAATGTAACACAAAGGCCATGCTAAAGGTGGTGTGAAGCATTGTCGCATCACCACGCCCCATGTCAAACGACATAAAACGCTGTGTTGAAGCCGATAGGGCTGAATTAAGGAAGGAAAACATCACTACTACCCCACCCACCACATTGTAGGTACCATAGTCATCAACGCCCAATACGCTCAACACCACTCGCGATGTGTAGAGCGACACCAGCATTGAAAAGGCCATGCGAAAGTAGAGCAACAAGGTGTTGCGAGCTATGCGTTTGTTATTTTCAGCTATTGTGGTCATATAAGGCTAAGTTGTATCTTAAGGAATGGTGAGTAGGTGTTCAATATTATTTTCACATTGGAAGCACACTCTCGGGCGCAGGATGTTTCCTTCATTCTCAGCCACATAGCCTGCTATACCCCCATTGGGTTCCCCCGTTATCGGGTGACAGAAACCTTCGAATGTAGAAAACATCTATATCCCGATAAGGCACTTTCAATGTAAAAATATTTTTTGAACACCTACTTAAAAAAAATGTGTCCTCATGAATAGGCTGCATAATGCCCACTCATGAGGACACAAAGGTCGGGCGTGAGGCCGTTTTAATCAATAAAGCGGCGTGATAGTGCGCCAAACTCTTCAATGCGGCGGTCACGCAGGAAAGGCCACCAACGGCGCACATTCTCACTACGTTTCATGTCGATACTTACCACCACATTTTCCTCTTCATTGATAGGAGCACGATGCAACAACTCTCCTTGCGGACCTGCTACAAAACTTGACCCCCAAAAGTCTATACCTCGGGTTTGTCCTGAGGGGTCATCTTCATGTCCCGTGCGGTTAACAGCTATTACTGGCAAGCCATTAGCTACAGCATGACCACGCTGTACGGTAGTCCATGCTTCACGCTGTCGCTGTTGTTCCTCGGGGGTGTCGCTGCTTTCATAACCTATGGCAGTGGGGTAAATAAGCAATTCGGCACCTTGCAATGCCATCAAGCGAGCTCCCTCTGGGTACCACTGGTCCCAACACACTTGTACACCCAAACGGCCTACTGAAGTGTCAATGGGGTGAAAGCCCAAATCGCCAGGTGCAAAGTAGAACTTTTCGTAATAAGCAGGGTCATCAGGAATGTGCATTTTACGATATTTACCTGCTATCGAACCATCCTTTTCAAACACAACGGCTGTGTTGTGATATAATCCCGCAGCACGACGCTCAAACAATGAAGTAACCAACACAATGCCATGCTCACGTGCCAACTGTCCATAGAAATCGGTTGAAGGGCCTGGTATGGGTTCTGCCAAATCAAAGTTATCCGTGTTCTCTACTTGACAAAAGTAGAGCGAATTATGTAGTTCCTGCAGCACCACAAGTTGTGCGCCTTGGGCAGCCACAGCAGCGATATTGGCAGCTAACTTTTGCTTGTTAGCCTCCACATCGACACTACACGTTTGCTGCACAATGCCCACTTTGAGTGTTTCGTTCATAATGCGCTATTGTTCTTATTTATCCGATGCCTGTGCTTGTACCACCGTAATGGTGTCAGTTATTCCATTCGATGTGAGTAACACCTTGCCACGGCGAGCCTCCTTCGTTTTGTTCTCAGCCACCACCAGTTCAACATTTTGCAACTTATTCTTCTCATAAGTAGCAGTTTCGTCCAACTGACCGCTGAACACCGAAATCCAATCGCAAGCAGACTTCAGCGTAGCGCCATCAGCATAAACCGTAAAGGTAACCTTAGGATTGGCTCCTGAACTTGTTTTACCACTCGACTCAACATAAGTGCGAAACATGGCATAGGTTTTATCACCCGCCTTAGCAGGTTCATATGAGGGAGTGCTAATGTTGAGATAAGGTAGCTGAATGAATTGCGACACAGCACTACCCACCTTTTCAAATCCACTGGTAGCATAGAGCAAAGCACCGCGTTGTTTACCCGTGGTGTTAGGGGTGCAAGTAAAGTCAATGCGTGGCCACGTTTTATAGCCCGTCACTGGAAGCTTTTCTGAGAAAGGAGCATTCTGCCCTTTATACGTTGCCTTAATCCAGCTCTCACCTTCAAGTCTGAAGCTCCAATCATCGGTGGTGTAAATCATTACCGAGTCGGCAGTTTGGTCTGCATAGGCTAATACATATTGCTTTGAAAAACCAATAGAATGATTTTCGTAAGACGAGTCGCCGCATGAGGCGAGCGATAAGGCCAAGGCCACAGCCGTCAGGCCACAAGTGATGATGTTTTTAAGTTTCATGATGTTTGTGTATTAATTCTACTAAGCAGGTGTTCAAAATATACCTACTTACTTATTCATTATATTTTTGCGGAAATAGCGAACAGAGGGACAAGTTAACGAGTTACCCTATTAACCTGCTAACCAAAAGCCCCCGTTAACCTGTTAACCCGTTAACTTGTCAACTAATTACCCGTTAACCTGTTAATCCGTCAACCCATTAACCCGTCAACCTGTTAACCCATTAACTTGTCAACTAATTACCCGTTAACCTGTTAACCCGTTAACCCGTTAACCCGTCAACCTGTTAACCCGTCAACCTGTTAACCCATTAACTTGTCAACTAATTACCCGTTAACCTGTTAACCCGTTAACCCGTTAACCCATCAACCTGTTAACCCGTTAACTTGTCAACTAATTACCCGTTAACCTGTTAACCCGTTAACCTGTTAACCCGTTAACCTGTTAACCCGTTAACCTGTTAATCCGTCAACCCGTTAACCCATCAACCTGTTAACCCGTTAACCTGTTAACCCGTTAACTAAATTACCCGTCAACCCGTTAACCCGTTAACTAAAATACCCGTTAACCATAGCATTTACTTAATACCATTCCACATTGGTTGAGTAAGCACTACGTTTTTCCCATTTCAAGGCATCGGCCAACTCTGAGGCACGTGCTCTGAAGGTGAAGTTAAACGATGAGTAAGGCTTTAGCACCACTGAGGCCGACATTTCAAAGCAATGGAGGTCACGCGAGAGCGACATAGTGGTCATTGACACCTTATGCATTTCAAAGTCATAACCCGATGAGAATGTTATGTTCCACCCATCAGATATGCGCACATAGCCCGAAGCATTCAGCGTTTGTGTAAACGAGTAGGGATAACGCATGCTGCGCACGTTGATTTGCTTTGTGCGATCCTCGGCCATAGTAATGCCATATGAGAAGGTAAGCGACCAAGGTATGCTAAAGGTCAAATAACCATCCTTATCCACCTTAGCCTTCTCTTTGGTTTTAGCTCCCCCCTTACGCGCTGCTTTTAGGTCAGGGTCAATGTTGGCATCCTCCAAGTCTGCATCATCGTCATCAGTTGACGATGATGTTTTTTCAGTTTTCGAAGCCTTGCCACGCCCATGCAGAAAGTCCATCCACTTGCTCCAAGTTTGGTTATTGAAGGTGTACGAAAGGTTCTGCGACATACCCTGAAAACGTCCAAAGCGGCCGTAGCTCCACTCTGTGCGGTCAGATGTCACCACTTGTCCGCTTTCATTAAACTTGTAGGCATAAGTGGCAAACACCGCTGCCATTGAGAAGGTTTTATTCTTGCCCAACTTCAGTCGCAAGCGCGTGCTCAAGTTGCTCCAAGGTTGCTTTTTGGCAGCCATGTTATAAGAGAGCGAAGCCGAAAGTTCATCAATGAGCGATATTTTTTTAAACCCAGTAGAGTCGCGGTCTGACTTCACCTTCATTTCGAGGTTATTTGACACCGACATCGAAACAAGTCCCTGCTTCGTACCCGAAGGATAGCTATAAATGCCACTTGAGTAAGGTGAGTAGCTCACACTCTGCACATTGCCATTGGCATCAATGCGGTCATAATGCTTTACGTAGCCATAACGTGAGGTAGTGAAGTCAGGAGCATAACTAAAGGTTACCGAGGGTTTGAACACGTGGCGTATGGCTTGTATTTTTTTACCACCCAAAAATTTGAGTGGCTTGTAGAAGCCATAAAGTGTTGTATTGGCCGTTACTCCCACATTCCAGTCATAAAGGTTGTAAAAACCATACGTAGTGTCGCATAGTTCTTGCTGCAAAGCCCTATCCCATGAGCGATTTATGCGCGAGGCATACATAATGTCGCGAAATGAAAAACTGGGCGACACATTAATGTACTTAAACAGTTGAAAGGTAGCATCAATAGGAATGCGGTGTTGCATACCATTGCGCCAGTCCTTCACCAAGTTCGACTTCAACAATTTATCCTCTTTGGTGGTGATAGAATTCGACATCTGTCCCGTGTACGACAGCGAAATCTTTTCATACCACCTTTCCTTGCCCGCCTGATGCTTGCGGCGGAAGGGATAAAATCGTGCCAACGACACACTCACATCGGGCAATGTCATGGCTATGGTTGAGTCGCGCATATTCTGCGTCAAGTTAGCCGATGCAGCTATGCTCAAGCCAATGTTTGTAAAATTATGGCTAAAACTTACAGAACTGGCACGTGTACTCTGCGTGTATGACAAGGGGTTGTAACGGCTATCCAAGTTTTTGCGTTCATAGTTTTCAGAAGCAAAGTTTACGCGAGCTGAGAAACTAGTGTTAGGTGCCGCCTTTGAGTCTTTGGTGTGCGTCCATTGCAGTTTCAAACTCTTTGTCACCTGATAGTCGGGCATATTTTTTTCGCCATCAACCGTGCGCAAATAGCTAAAGTAAAGGTTGCCACGATAGCGGTAGCGCTTATTATAGTTAGTTTCAGCACTCAAACCCCATGAACCTTTGGTGTAAATTTCGCCCAACACTTTAAGGTCTATATAGTCATTAATGGCCCAATAGTAACCACCATTGCGCAAGTAAAAGCCTCGCGCTGTTTCATCGCCATAGGTAGGCATAACAAAGCCCGACGAGTACTTTTTATTAAACGGGAAGAAGCCGTATGGTATAGCCAATGGCAAAGGCACATCCTCCACCACCAGGTGAGCTGGTCCAAACACAGTTTCCTTGCCTGGACGCACCTTGGCACGCGACAAAGCTAAATAAAAGTGGGGGTGCTTGGCGTCACACGTCGTGTAACGAGCATGTTCCAAGTAAAGAGTACCATCGGCTGCACGTTTCGACTTTTCGCTCACCATGAATCCATCTCCCTGTTTTGTGGCAACGTTCTGTATAAAACCCTTTTTGGTTTTAAAGTTAAAAGCCATGCGCTCACTATTGTACTCATCGTTACCCTGTCTGTAAACGGGTTTACCATCAAGTCCACCTTCAACCGTTGAGTCACGATGCGCCTCAGCATGCACCATGCTTGAGTCCATGTTCATTGAAATTTTAGCTGCGGTGAGCTGCATGTTTTGGTAATTCACCTGTGCCTTACCATACAAAAAGGCCAATCCCGTAGCCGCGTCATACACCATAGAGTCAGAGGCTTGATATTCTACAGGCGAGTCAATGCCAGGTTTTGCCTTTATGGTGTCAGTCTTTACCGAGTCGCGCTTTACCGAGTCAGTAGCTGTAGCAAGTGTGTCCTTGGGCAAACGCGGCTGTGCCACACGAGGTTGGGTGCGAGAGCTATCGGCAACGTTGCATGCTGCAATAGCCGGTGCTGCACTTGCGTGCGACATCGGCATACTATGTTGGCTGGCCACAACACAGAGTGTGGTCAGCATGGTGAGCAGAATGAGTGAAAAAAATCTCATGTGCGTAATAACAAGTGGAACTATTAGGGCAAATGCTAACCCAGTTTTTCGGGTTCAAAACGTTTTACCCAAGTCCAAAATATGTCAACCCCTTCGAGTCCAAACTTTTCAAGGCTCTTGGCCGTGTCTTCAACAGAGCGTACACGTTCAGGGTGGCTTTTTGAATAAAATTTGTCAGCATAGCAAATCACCTGCTCTTCAAGCGTTTGTGGGCGATAATCGCCTGGGGGCAAGGGCAGTTGTCGTTGGGCTATCACCTCAGGCGTAAGCCCTGTTCCTGTGTGGCGTTCACACACACGAGCCACCCGTTCAAGTCCCTCTTGGCGCATCAACTGTGCGCCCAAGTAGCCATGCATAAGGTAGGGAGCTTTGCCATGGCAATGTATGGCTGGGGCATCGGTTAAAAAGATGCCTATATCGTGCAGCATGGCAGCCTGTTCTACAAAGGCAGCGTCAAGCTGCAATTCGGGGTGATGTTGCACTATCGACAAGGCACGTTGTGTTACCTGCTGACTATGGTGTATGAGCAGTTGGCGCAGCGGTTCGTTGTCGGCATAATACTTATTTATGATGTCCAATGCTTTCATTGCTTGCAATTTGGCTGCAAAGTTAGAAAATATTTGACGAGTTTGTTCGGCATAACTCACAAACTTTGTTTATTTGGTCAAAACCATTTGCAAAGCACTACTTAACTTAGTAGGTGTTGGCGGAATTCTTGGTTAACGGGGTAACGAGTTAACGGGTTGACGGGTTAACAAGTAAGTATGTTATACACCACTTATTATGTTAAAGTCAGAATGGTAAGAAGCTAAAAAACTTGGCAAACTTACCTGTCAACCCGTTAACCCGTCAACCCGTTAACCTGTCAACTTGTTAACCCGTTAACCAAAAATTCCGCCAACGGGTAGAGCACTATAAATATGTTCAAAATATGAACATTATAGCCTCACAACCTTAAAACTCAGAACAAACATTACGACCTCAAAACATCCTACTTACTTTATTAGGGTTTTGGCTTTTCAGTCCGCCCATACTAAACTGGGAATTAAGATGAGAACCCCTAATCACATGCCTACAAGATAAAGGAACTTTCTTTAGAGACAAAATTCAGTATGACAGCCCAAACAAAATAACTAAATTTGCAGTTGAATAATTAAAAAATAAGTGTCGAGGAGCTCCTTCATACTTGGGCTACACCTTACACATATACATATATTTTCTTCTATGACAAAACATACCGCACACACTTTGCTCCTCTCCTTGCCTTAACTGTTTGCAGCCCTTCAATGGCACAAGTAAAGGTAAGCCAAACGCAACAAACCATTACTATTGAAAATGAATACCTATCGCGCAGTTTCAACATTGCTAATGGGCACCTTAAACCTGGAGTGCTTGTTAACAAACGTGCTGCCAACACTACCTTTACCCCTGGAGCAGGAAGCGAGGAGTTTGCCTTAAATCCACAAAGCCGAAACCACTCCCCCATTAATCGTAAAGGATGGAAAGCTGAAGCCGACTCTTGGTGTAACGAATCAGCCACTGTGGGCAATCCTCAGTTAGCCATTAATGGCGACAATGGGTCAATGTGGCACACTTGGTACGCGCTACTCCTCATGAGGGCGGCCACAAAAGCAGCAACGAGACTCTACCCCATAGCCTCATCATTTCATTAGGCAAACCAACGGCCTTTCGCGCCTTTGGCTACTTGCCACGCAGTGGCGCTTATGGAGCATTGTCAAATGGCAACATCAAAGGGTACGAATTCTACATTTCGAATGATAAGAAGAAATGGACGCTTGTCAAGAAAGGCGAAATGATGTATAACACGGTACAAACGCTGTGGGTTCCGCTCGACAAGGTTTACAAGGCACAATACGTTAAACTCGTCGAGACCTCCTCTACCAACGGAGGCACCTTTGGCGCCTGTGCTGAATTCTACCTCACTATGGACCACGTAAAGGCTACCACAACACCTGCTATGGGACTACAAGCCTCAGCCATGCACCTTAATGGTGTGCGCATCGACCCCATTGACGGGGGCAAACGTGTTGTGTTTGACCTTGCTCCCACCCCTTATACCAACCCCATTGACGGGGTAACGTCGAATTGGGACATTGACATGGTTGTTGAAATGAAAGACCACGACCACTTTATGCGCAAGTATCTGCTTATCAAAGCAGGTGATGAAGCTACACAAACATTGCCCATTGACTACATTGAAATGGAAAACTTGGGAACTCAACAAGTGGACGTAGCTCATAAATGGACACGCCAACAAGCTGCAGGTGGCGAAGGGGGTATGTCGGCCTATACCATCACGCTGGGACAGCCTGTTTATGTTGACGGACTTTTCTTTGGTTCAGAATTTCCACAAGCTGAAAACGAAATTGACGCACAAGGCATGTACCACACACGCTACTACAGTGGCAAGTCGCTACGCACGCTCGGCGTTAATGAGCAACGACTGAACGACAACGGACAATTTCGCACATGGAGCAATGTGATAGGTGCCACGCGCTCAACACATGACGCTAACGTTATTCGCACCGATTTCTTTCAATACATCAACTCCATTGCTCGCCCCATCAAGGCACGTATGCAGTACAATTCGTGGTATGACTGGATGATGAACATTACCGAAGAGCGCATCAACTCATCGTTCGAAAAGATGGAACGCGGCTTCACACAACATGGCCTTCGCCCCATGGACTCATATGTGGTGGACGATGGATGGAACAATTATAGCCAAGTGAGAACTCCCGAATCGGGCGACACACCTAACCAATCGGGCTTTTGGGAGTTTAATTCAAAATTTCCTAACGGCCTAAAGGGTGCCAGCGATATTGCTCATCGTTATGGCTCAGGTTTTGGCATATGGTTAGGCCCACGCGGTGGATACAACTTTAATCAGCAATGGGGCAAGCTACTTGAGCAAAATGGCAATGGCACTTACAGCACCACTACCTATGATGCTGTGACGGGCGACTCGGTGTATGTGGCCAAACTACGCAACTTCTTTATTAAGCAACAGCGTGACTATGGTGTGAATTATTGGAAACTGGATGGCTTTGCCACACAGCAACCCCAAGCCTCAACCAACGGCCGTTACATAACGGGAGGCAAAAATGGCAATTATTATTTCACAGAGCATTGGGAACGATGGTATCACAACCTATCGGCCATGTATGCAGATGCTGATAAGCGCCAACAAGACTTATGGATAAACCTGACATGCTACGTTAATCCTTCGCCATGGATTCTGCAATGGTGCAACTCGGTGTGGATTCAAAACTCACGCGACATGTGGCATGAGGTAGTTGATGGCCGTGACCGTGAGCTTGACCAGCAACTCTCTTACCGCGATGATCGCTACTACGTGTTTATCAATAAGCAGCAACTACAGTTTCCGCAGGCACACATTTTTAACCATGACCCCGTTTATGGCAAAACAGGTGGCGTAGCTCCTCAAGCCATGACCGATGCTGAATTCCGTGCTTACTTATATATGATGGCTACTCGCGGCACGGCCTTTTGGGAGATGCTTTATAGCTATAACCTCATGGACGAAGGCAACAAATGGCTCATCAATGCTGAAGCTCTTTCGTTTATTGACCGCAACTATGAAACGCTGCGCAACTCTATTTACTTTGGCAACTCGCCTCTATCGGGCAACATTTATGGTTACTCATGTTGGCAACACAATGCAAATCTCAACCACACGGAGGGATTTGTGTCTATGCGTAACCCATCTAACCACCCACAAACTTACACCTATACGCTTGACAAAACAGTGGGTGTACCTGAGCAAGCTCAACAGTTGCAAGCCAGTTTGGTAATGGAGTATACGGGACATCCCAATCAAGCCACGGCCGATGTCATTCCCTACACTCGCATTAGCCAAACCACTCCTTACAACTATGGTTCAAAGCTGACGCTAACACTTCAGCCAGGCGAGATAGTTTTGCTTCACTTTGCGGCAAAGGACACCACAGCGGCAGCTCCACTTGTAGCACGCGCTGTTGAGCAAGGCAAGGTTAGCTTAACGCTCAACAAGCCCGTTGTAGCACAGCCTGCTAACTTTGAACTTTTAGCCAATGGCAAACGTGTAGCTCAAGCCACAGCCGTAACAACCGATGCCGACTACCGCACCTTACACTTAAGTTTTCATAAGCCGCTTAGTCCCACAAAGCAGTATGCCATACGCATTAATGGCTTAACCGATTGGCAAGGCAACTGCACCCAGGGCACTTCGCCCGCCTTTTACTATGCCCCCGATAGCATACTGGTGCATTTAAGTCAGCCCCTTGACTTGCATGAGCAAGTGCCTTTGTCGCCTCATAAATCATTTCAAGGTAAAGGAGATTTTGCCATCGACTTCACGCTTGCCACCACCGAAGCTGACGCTATGGTGGCTCAGCAAGCAGGAGCCTACCATGTTAGTTTGCAACAAGGTCACATTCGCTTTAGTGTTGGACACGTAACTTACACCACCACAGCCACCATAAACGATGGTAAGGCTCACCACATAGTATGTTGTCGTGAGCGCAATGGCATGGTGAAGGTGTATGTTGATGGTCAATTGCAAGGCACTGCCTACGACAAGCAGTACATTTGCGAAGCATTGCCAGCAGGTTCTATTTTATTGGGTCAATCAGGCAAGCACATTAGCATTCATTCATTTGCATTACGCGAGGGAGCTATGTAGCCTGTTCTTAAGGGGTGTACCTTTGTTTATAGTTACTGAGGTTACGCGTTGGCGAAATTAGTAAACAAGTTGACAAGTCAACGGGTTAACAGGTAAGTTTGCCAAGCTTTTTAAGTTTCTTGTCATTCTGGCTTTAACATAATAAGTGGTGTAAAGCATACTTACTTGTTAACCCGTTAACTTGTTAACCCGTTAACCTGAAATTCCGCCAACGGGTTGAGGTTATATTTTGCAAAAACAAAAGTAACTAAAAGGGCTGAATTCCAAGCGAGGAATCCA
>SAMEA3663105__coassemble_700_pt1 | contig 14040 bp, 12 predicted proteins | sample SAMEA3663105__metabat2_low_PE_034 | metagenome-assembled genome bin SAMEA3663105 (sample SAMEA3663105) | pig gut metagenome | biome: pig gut; feature: pig-associated habitat; material: faeces | place: Denmark | collected 2012
CCAACGCGTTTTGCTAACGCCAAGGTAGGCGGCACCTCGGCAATAAAAATGAAAGACTTTCAGCCTTTCATTTTGTATTGCTCTCGGTTTGCACTACTTTGCTTCGCCAAGGTAGGCGGCACCTCGGCAATAAAAATGAAAGTCTTTCAGCCTTTCATTTTGTATTGCTCTCGGTTTGCACTACCTTTGTCCCCATGAACGTAAAAATAGACCCATCATGGGCAACTCAATTGCAAAATGAGTTTGATGCCCCTTACTTTAAACAACTGACTGACTTTGTACGTACTGAGTATGCACAAGGGCCTTGTTATCCACCAGGACCCGAAATTTTTAATGCTTTCAACCTTTGTCCTTTTAACAAAGTAAAGGTGGTTATCATCGGACAAGACCCTTATCACGGCCCAGGACAGGCTGAAGGGCTTTGTTTCTCGGTGAAGGATGGGGTGCGTATGCCTCCCTCATTGGTCAATATATTTAAAGAGATTCAAAGCGACACGGGACGACCTATGCCTACATCGGGCAGTCTGCGACGCTGGGCTGAACAAGGGGTGCTACTGCTTAATGCCACACTTACGGTGCGCGAACACCAAGCTGCCTCACATGCGGGCCATGGATGGGAAACGTTTACTGATGCCGTTATTCGTCAGCTATCTGCTCAACGCAATCATTTGGTGTTTATTCTGTGGGGGAGCTATGCACAGAAGAAAGGACAAGTAATTGACCGCTCACGCCACCTGGTGCTATGCTCTGCTCACCCCTCTCCCCTTTCGGCTTATCATGGTTTCTTTGGCAATCATCACTTTACACGCTGCAATGACTACTTATTGCAACATGGCGAACAACCCATTAGCTGGTAAGCCACATTACACATTACCACAACACTTCTAAACATATACTACTCTACATGCGAATTCCTCCTATCCTACAAGTGGGCGACGTGCTATTATCGTCCGACATACTTACCGAATGCTTTTGTTGTGACCTTGATGCTTGTAAAGGTCAATGTTGTGTTGAGGGCGACAGCGGTGCTCCCCTTACACTTGACGAGGTGGGCCATCTTGAAGAGGTGCTCGATGAGGTTTGGCCTGAATTGAGTGCCTCTGCTCAAGCTACCATCGACCGTCAAGGTGTGGCCTACACCGACAGCGAGGGGGACCTTGTTACCAGCATTGTGAATGGCAAGGATTGCGTGTTTACTTGCTACAACCAAGCGGGCTGCTGCTTCTGTGCTACCGACAAGGCTTATCGTGAAGGACGCACAGCCTGGTGCAAACCCATATCGTGTGCCCTCTACCCTATTCGCGAAAAGCAATTTAGCAACGGCACAGTTGGACTGCAATACCATCGTTGGAGCGTGTGCCATGCTGCTGTTAAGAAGGGACGTGAACTACAATTGCCCATCTACAAGTTTTTAAAGGACCCTCTTATTCGCCGCTTCGGTGCTGCTTGGTACGATGAACTATGTCAAGTGGCTGAACAAGTGCTGACTGAAGGGTGCTAACAATATAGTTGACGGGTTGACGGGTTAACAAGTTAACGGGTAAATTAGTTAACGGGGTGACGGGGTAACAAGTTAACGGGTAAGTTAGTTAACGGGGTGACGGGGTAACAAGTTAACGGGTAAGTTAGTTGACGGGTTGACAGGTTAACAAGTTAACAGGTAAGTTAGTTAACGGGGTAACGGGTTGACGGGTATTTTAGTTAACGAGTAACAATAGGCTTAGTAGGCCATTTAAATAGCGTTTGAATAACGTTTAAACAGCGTTTGCCCCCATAGCAAATGTGGCTGTAGCCTTGCAGTAAGGTTACAGCCACATTTGTTATAGGAGTTATTTTCCCCCCAAAAGGGATGTTACGTTATTTTTGTTCAAAGGTGGTTTTGTCAATAAAGTAACGCGGACGTCGCTTTACTTCGGTATAAATTTTACCCACATACTCACCTATGATGCCACAAGCCAACAATATGGCACCCCCTATAAACCATATACTGACCAACTGCGATGTCCATCCCGCAATGGCTCTGCCCTCTACATACGACACTATGCCATAAACTATGGCACACAACGATATGACCATAAAGGATAAACCTAAATAGGTTATAAACTGCAACGGACGTACCGAAAACGAGGTGATGCCATCCACTGCAAAGGCTAACATCTTGCGCAATGGATACTTTGACTCTCCTGCAAAGCGCTCTGCACGGTCATAATACACCATAGCGGTGTTAAAACCCAAGGTGGTAACCATGCCACGCAAAAACAAGTTGCGCTCAGGATACTGCATCAGGGCTTGCAACGCACGCTGCGAGAGCAACCTAAAGTCGGCATGGTTGTACACCACCTGTGCCCCCATTAGGTGCATGATGCGGTAAAAGCCTTGTGCCGTGCTGCGCTTAAACCATGTATCGGAGGTACGCTCCCGACGCACCCCATACACCACATCTATGCCTTGATTAAAGTAATCAACCATTTGCTCTATAGCAGCCACATCGTCTTGCAAGTCGGCATCAATGCTCACGGCCGCATGGCTGTGTGTGGCCGCCCACTCAAGTCCTGCCCACAGGGCTTGTTGGTGTCCTGCGTTATGAGCCAGCGACAAGCCCTTTACACGCTCATCTTGCTGCGCATATTGTGCTATGAGCGACCACGTGTGGTCGGTGCTGCCATCGTTCACATACACGATGCAGCCGTCAGTTATTTTACCCTCGGCCTGCAAATGGTTGAGCATTGAGGTGAGGCGCTGCGTGGTTTCAGGCAACACCGCCTCTTCATTGTAACAAGGAACTATGATTGAAAGTGTCATGATTATTTTTTTATACAACACGTTGGCGAAATTAGTTAACAGGTCTGTTACTTTTTGAAAGGTAAGAAATTTAAAAAAACTTGACAAACTTACCCGTTAACTTGTCAACCCGTTAACTTGTCAACTACTTCCGCCTACGCGTAAAAACAAACCTTACCAGCACAAAGTTAACTGGCACTGCTATAGCAAATACAGGCAAAGGTGCCCATGCCGATGGCACACCTAACCACAAAAACACATTGAGCAATACCATGTGTAACACATAGTTCACGCCATGTGCGCCCCCCATGCCCACCAACTTGCGCCACGAGGGAGCTATGCGAAAGGTGAACCAAGCTGTTAAGTAAAAGTTGGCCACAAAACTTAACACATAACCCAAGGTATAGGCCACATTCAGCGGCATCACCCAGCGCAACAGCAAGTAAAGACCATAATGTAGGGCCGTAGCAAAGCCTCCTACTAACACAAAACGTAAGGCTTGTCCAGCTGTTTTACCTTTAGTTTTTGACATCGAAGCGATAGAGTTTGAGCCATTTGTGGTCGTCACAGCTCATGTGATTAAAATCTCTTACCAACGTTACTTGATAGTGTGGATAACGCTTACTAAAGTCGCATATCTCGTCATTACCCACAATGAGTAGTCCTTGCTGTGGATGAATGGCTTCGAAGGGAGCTACGCGGTCACCTAAATAATAATTAATGGTGAAGGGATGCAAAGGGTTGCCTGGCGTTACATCGGTGCGGAAGGAATAAATTTGTCCCGCAGGCTGCTGCTGTGCTATATAGTCGGCCATCCACTTATCGCTCTTGGTGTTGAGCACCATAGGCTGATAAATGCAGTCAAGCGATATGTAAATGGCCATAATCATATAAAACACAGGCACCCACATGGCACGTTCAGCACGTTGCCTTACGTAATGCAACGCTCCGAACAAGGTGATAAAGAAGGCCACATAATGCAACACATTTAGCGGTGTAGTACGCAAAGCTGTCAACATGGCCACATTTTGTGCTGCATGCTTACCCTGGCCTAACAACGACTCAGGCACAACCCCCACACGCACCGCCACAAAACTCACACAGAGTAACAACGACAAGGTTGCCATCGTTAGTCCAAAGGCACTCACCACCTTGCGGTGATGCGCACGCAACCATATAAGCCATTCGGCTATGTAATAAGCTATGAAGGGATAAACGGGCAGCAAATAAACGCTGCGTTTGCTCTTGGGTATGCAATAAAACACAAATATCACCACCGCGCTGAGCAGCGCAAAGAGCCGTGCATCATTCATGCTACCAATGCCTTGCTTTAAGCGAATACATGCACCGCTCCACTTATTGACTGAAGCGTGGTTAGCGGGTATCACCTTGCGCCAATTTACCACAAAGAGCGACATGAGCAACAACAAGGTGTAAGGCAACAATCCCGTTATGAGCGTAAGCACATTATAGGGCCAAGGGTTCACATGGCTCTCATAGGTCATTTTGCCCAACAGGCGCAACACATTCTCTTCATACACCAAGTCAAGAAAACGCTGTCCACCCTGTGCATAGGCTGCCACATACCACGCAGCAGGTAGCACACAACTCAGCACACCTACCACAGCCATGCGCCACAACACGGGCCAAAAGCCACGGCCACGCACCCAAGCAAACACCGCCACTACTAAGCACGGCAGGGCAGCCCCCACAGGTCCTTTGCTCAGCAAAGCCCCACTTAAGCACAATATGCCCCACACAGGTAAGCCATGCATGCCACGTTCTACCCAAGCGTAGAGTTGGTAAAGGGCCAACACCATCATGCAGGTGAGTACCATGTCTACACGACATGCCACTCCTGCACGGTGCACTTCAAAACTGGTGAGCGTAATGAGTGCCATGTACCAAGCCACCATTTCACCCCTGCGGTGGGCAAAGAAGCGAAAGCCTGCCACTACCATAGCTATCAGTGCCAAGGCCGATGGCAAACGTGATGTGTACTCCGTCACATGTCCTATAGGCAATGAACACAGAGCCACTAACCAATGAAAGAAGGGGGGCTTATAAGCCATGTCCACTCCATTGTTAATAGGCAACACCCAGTTGCCATCCTTTAGCATAGACAATGCTACTACTGCCTCACGAGGCTCACCGCGGGTGTTGAAGAGTGTTTCACCCAAAAAGGGCAATAATACTACGCAGCACAACAGCAAAAGCAGCCATGTGCTACGATTGATTGACTGGTTGCCAGCCAAAGGCGTACTGTTCAGTGTGGTCATCAATCGGAGTGTTTTAGGGGGTTAAACTGTGCCATTAAAGCACGAAATAGCTAATTTTTGCACAAAAATAGCATTTTTCTTTGGTAAAAATTTGGAGATTTGCAAAAAACACGTACCTTTGCATCGCTTTTAAGGCCAAGAGCCTTACTGAAGCAGCCCAGATGGCGGAATCGGTAGACGCGCTGGTCTCAAACACCAGTGGGGCAACCCGTGCCGGTTCGACCCCGGCTCTGGGTACCGCAAGAGAGAAGTTAGCAATGACTTCTCTCTTTTTTTTCGTTCAAACTTAGCAAGAAAGAGAAAGGGGGCTATTTACTTTAGGAAGGGCTAATCATTCTGATAAGTAGGTATTCAAAATTAGCTGATAACGCGTTGGCGGAATTAGTAAACAAGTTAACGGGTTAACGGGTTAACAGGTTAACAGGTAAGTTTGTCAAGTCCTTTAGCTTCTTACGATTCTGACTTTAACATAATAAGAGGTGTATAGCATACTTACTTGTTAACGGGTTAACGGGTTAACAGGTTAACGGGTTAACAGGTTAACAGGTAAGTTTGTCAAGTCCTTTAGCTTCTTACGATTCTGACTTTAACATAATAAGAGGTGTATAGCATACTTACTTGTTAACGGGTTAACGGGTTAACAGGTTAACGGGTTAACAGGTTAACAGGTAAGTTTGTCAAGTCCTTTAGCTTCTTACGATTCTGACTTTAACATAATAAGAGGTGTATAGCATACTTACTTGTCAACCTGTCAACCTGTCAACCTGTCAACCTGTCAACTTGTCAACCTGTCAACTTGTTTACTAATTCCGCCAACGCGTTTTTAATGTGAAGTGTTGTAAGTTAAATAGGCACGTTAAAAAAACTACCTACGCGTTATGACAACCAGGCCTTTTTACCTACGCATACGGTAACGATTGCCTGGTAAGCGCTTTACATAGTCATCATCCTCTAACTGAAAGAGCGCATCAGCAAGTTCCGACACACTTAACTGCGTTTGCAAGGCCAATTGATCCATCGTAAGGTAATCAACCTTTTCTAAAGCATCCACTATGCACTGTTCTCTTTCATCCAGCACCTTAAAGAGTGTTGGCTCGGGCTTTGAACTAAGGGCTGTTTGTCCCCACCCCAAAAGGCGCACAATGTCAGCACCACAGGTAATAAGGGTGGCATAACCATCACGTATCAGGTTGTTGCATCCTGCTGAATACACATCGGTGTCGCGTCCTGGCACCGCCATCACACAACGTCCATACTCACGCGCCAAACGTGCTGTGACCAATGAACCACCATGCGAAGCACTCTCAACCACTATCGTAGCCGACGACATGCCCGCAACTATGCGATTGCGACAAATGAATCGTCCCTTGTCGGGGACAGTGTTGGTGAAGTACTCTGTCAGCAAACCACCATGTTGCGTCATTTGTTCTGCCGTGTCGCGGTGCTTGGAGGGGTAAATGCGGTCTAAACCATGGGCGAGTACAGCCATTGTGTCAAGATTATTTACCAATGCGGCACGGTGTGCATGTATGTCTACCCCATAAGCTAAACCGCTTATTATCAATGCATCGGGTATAATTTCGGCCAGTTCATGCAGCAACTTTTCGCACATTATTTTGCCATATTCGGTGATGTGTCGTGTGCCTACAATGCTGATGATGTGCCTGCGGTCGAGATTACCCGAGCCACAATAGAACAATTGTAGCGGACGCTCATCGCGTTTACCTAACAAAAGTCGACGTGGATAGTCCTCGGCCGTAGTAGGTATAATGCGTATGTGATGTTCTTGGCAAAAATCAAACTCGCGCCGTGCTCTATCACGAGCCATGCGCAACCCTGACACATCGTGCTGCAATATGGCCCAAGCTGGGTTGATGGGAGCATCGTCGGCCAATACTGCACAAGCCGAGCCATAATGGTCAATTAAGCCAATGGCTTGCGAATGGCTCAACCCTTGCAAGCGATTGAGCGTAAGGGTGGCTATGATTTCATCTGTTTGTTCGGGGGTATACATAGAGGCAAGGGGTTGATTAGGCTGGGTCGGGCGAGGCAAAGAATACGCGGTTGAGTTCATCACAGTCGCTCAACTTGCCATTGATTACACACACGGCCTCAACTGTTGATTTGAACACGGCCTTGTGGTCGGGCAGTCGATAAATGTCCTGCACAAACACATACTTAATGCCTTCCTTGCGCAAAGCTAAGCACGACTCAAATGTGTCACCACTGCGTAAAGGCGTTTTAAAGCGCATTTGCATGCCTGCAACTACTGCATCAATACCTCGTGCATGTAGGTCAGCAAAACTCACACCATGCGCACGTAAAAACTCATGACGGGTGTGTTCAGTGTAGTGTTGGTAGTTGGCATTATTCACTATGCCTTGTAGGTCGCATTCATAATCGCGCACCTTGAATGTGAGTTTGTATAGATAGTTCATTGTTGAATAAATGGGTTTAGGGTGTTCTAAGTAGTTTATGGGTGGTTCTAAAAAATCTGATTTTAATTATGTGGACCTAAAGTTTCGGATTTAGCCCGCCCTTGCTAATTCCGAAACTTGAGTCAACAATTTTGAGCACCTACTTACCATTACTTATTCACCGAAATGGCCACGTAAATATTCTGAACCAAAACGGCAGCGCAAACAGTCCTTTCGTTCACAATAGTTGCGACGTAGCTGTATGAGTGCTTGGCTGTCGGCTGCATGTTCTATGTTTAATCCGGCACGCTCCCAACAGCGTGTTATGTAGTTGCGCTCGGCAGGCAATTGTTCTAATAGGTTAAATGCGCGTTCGGCCAAATCCTCATCCAACCGCTGACGCCCACAAGCAAAGAATAAAGGTGAGGCGGTGTTTATGATAAGTAGGTTGAGCGAACCGCTCTGCAACACCTTGTCACTCTCTTTACTCTCTTCGCCAAATGCGTAATGTGTGCGCCAATAGTCAGTTACACCTATGCGGAATAAGTTGCGCAAATCGTCGAGCGTTTGTGCCTCGAGCAAGCGCGACAAGTTGGCGCGACGCTCGACATACAAACGACTCAACTGTGACAAGCGTACATATGGGAAGTTTTGTGGACGCAATCGGCCAAACTTCCACACCACTGGGTCAATGGGCTGCAAATTGAATTTGTGCTGAAGAAATGTGTATTCGGCCTTTAAACGCATATAATAACTGTCGCGGCGCTCGGGTTTTACTAACTTATCGTTGAGCAGCCCTGCTTGCCCCATAAAGAAGGCTTCGACCTGAAACACATCGTCACGGTGCTTGCCTATTTGCTGCGGATGGATGGTAAAAGCCCATTGTTCAAAGGCCTGCGCATTGGTGCCAAAACCAAAGTTGCGCGCCAACGTTATGAAAAAGGCACGTTCCCAATCATCGTCTACGCGTTTTAGGTATTGCTGCACACGCTCTGTTTTCTCTTCCAGACGTTCAACAGTAAGTCTACTCATCCAAGCATGTACCGTTAAGTCTGGCACTTGCGGAATGATGCGATAACAAGGGGGATAAGTTTCTTCATCTATTAATGCCTGATAGTTTTGTTGCAAACGGATGGGCACAGCAAGAGCTAACTGCGGCAAACATTTGCCATCAGCAGTGTGCACAGTGTCGTCAATGGTCGTCACTACGTGCAGTATGACATTGTTGTAGGCTGCATCGGTTTCATGATGATGCCGATACCAATCACTCGAACGCTCATGCACCTCAACATTCCCTATCCATAACAGTCCTCCAATCTTTACCTTTGCATTGAAAAAGTCGGGACCAGATTGACACAGATTGTGTACACCAGGGTCTATCACTTCAACTGATAGGCCATCGTTGGTTAACAAGGGAGCGGTGCCGTAAATGCGATGCTGCCATACGTAATGTACCAGGTATTCCATTTGTTCCTCCATATTGGTTAAACCTACAAAAGTAGGGCTTTTTTCATATCCTACAAACGTGGCGAAGTGTTTAATCAAGAAAAACTTGTAATTTTGTGGCAAATATCACAATTTAAAGAATGGATACTGTATTTCATTACGATGTCGTTGTTATCGGTGCAGGACACGCTGGATGCGAAGCTGCCAGTGCTGCTGCACGCATGGGAGCCAAAACTTGCTTGGTAACAATGGACATGAACAAAATAGCGCAGATGAGTTGCAACCCTGCTGTTGGCGGCATTGCCAAGGGACAGATTGTGCGTGAGATAGATGCGCTGGGCGGACAAATGGGCGAGGTGACAGATGCCACGGCTATTCAGTTTCGCATGTTAAACCGATCAAAAGGGCCTGCCATGTGGAGCCCACGTGCGCAATGTGACCGCGCACGCTTTATAACAGAATGGCGACTGCGACTTGAAAACACACCTAACTTGAACATTTGGCAGGATGAGGCAACGGAGATTCTTACTGAAAATGGTGAGGTGTGTGGCGTGCGCACCATTTGGGGGGCTACGCTTATGGCACGCGCAGTAGTGGTTACAGCAGGTACTTTTTTGCGCGGATTAATGCACATCGGGCGCAAACAGGTGTCGGGCGGACGTTGCGCTGAACCTGCTGCGGCTTTCCTTACTGAAAGTATCAATCGGTTAGGCATCCGCTCTGCACGCATGAAAACGGGTACGCCTGTGCGCATTGACAAACGATCGGTACACCTTGATGAAATGGAGTTGCAACCAGGCGAAACGGACTTTCATCGTTTTTCATACATTAGTCCTATGCGCCCGCTGCCACAGTTACCATGCTGGACAACTAACACGAATGCGGCTGTGCATGAAATGTTACGTTCAGGTTTGGCCGATTCACCGCTTTATAACGGACAAATCAAGAGCATCGGTCCACGCTATTGTCCCAGCATCGAAACAAAACTGGTGACCTTCCCCGATCGTGACCACCACCCCCTGTTTTTGGAACCCGAGGGGGTTGAAACCAACGAACTTTATTTGAATGGCTTTTCATCAAGTTTGCCCATGAATGTGCAAATTGAGGCTTTGAAACGCATTCCTTGTTTCCGCGACATTGTGGTATATCGCCCAGGATACGCTATTGAATACGATTTCTTTGACCCCACGCAGTTGCATCATTCGTTAGAAGCGAAGGCCGTTCCTGGTTTGTTCTTTGCAGGACAGGTAAATGGCACTACAGGATATGAAGAAGCTGGCGGACAAGGTTTAATGGCGGGCATTAATGCCGCACTTAAGTGCAGCGGTAGCGAGCCCTTCACGCTACATCGTGATGAAGCCTACATTGGTGTACTCATTGACGACTTGGTAACAAAGGGTGTTGACGAGCCTTATCGTATGTTTACCTCACGTGCAGAATACCGCATCTTGCTACGTCAAGACAATGCCGATATGCGTCTTACACCTTACGCTGAAAAGTTGGGACTGGCTACAACTGAACGTTCACAACGATTCCATGCTAAAAGCGAAGAGATTGATCGCATCATTGACTTTTGCAAGAACTACTCTGTTAAGCCGAATGACATGAATAGTTTCCTACAGCGCGTAGGCACTACTCCACTTCAACGCGGTTGTAAGTTGTTCGACTTAATCAATCGTCCGCAATTATCTTTGCAAAACTTGGCCGATGAAATAAGCGACTTCAAATCATTCCTTACTACATCTATCACATCAGATGCAGAAGAGACGGTTGAAGCTGCTGAGATTGAAATGAAGTATCATGGCTACATTGCTCGTGAACGTGCTTTGGCCGACAAGATGCAACGATTAGAGAACATAAAGATTCGTGGCCACTTTGACTACAACAGCATCACACAGCTGAGTACAGAAGCACGTCAAAAGCTTACAGCCATTGACCCCGAAACTTTGGCACAAGCAGGTCGCATACCAGGTGTTTCGCCCAGCGACATCAGTGTGCTGTTAGTTTTGTTAGGCCGATAACATAAATTTTTACTGATGTCATTGGGCTATGAGCTACGCACTATCACACATGAGCTACGCACTAAAGAGCCTATTCCTTAATATTTCACTTAAAGTATTACTTTAATATGTGGCATTTTGCATAGCTTTTGTAGATGGAAAGGCACATTTTAAGCCCTATTCTGTTCACGTTCCACGTGAAACAAACATATACAAAGCATATCAAAATCAATAATTTCATGAATAAAAAGTTGTTATTAGACAATTTGCGTACCGTCTACGATTTTCCTAAGCCAGGCATTCACTTCAAAGACGTCACAACATTGTTTAAAAATCCCGCTTGCATCGAAGAAATGACGCAAGAACTTGTCAGTCTTTACCAAGACAAAGGCATCACGAAGGTGGTTGGCATTGAAAGTCGTGGCTTCGTAATGGGTGCTATCTTGGCACAGAAGTTGGGCGCAGGATTCGTTATGGCACGCAAGCCAGGCAAGTTGCCCGCCGAAACACGCAAGGCTACCTATTTAAAAGAGTATGGTTACGACACCATCGAAATTCATGCCGATTCCATCGAGCCTAACGACGTTGTGCTTATTCACGATGACTTGCTCGCTACGGGAGGGTCTATGCAAGCGGTTTATGACTTGGTGCAATCGTTTAAACCCAAGGAAACCTACATCAACTTCCTTATAGAGTTACAAATGGAAGGCCTTGAAGGACGCAAGTTCTTAGGCAAGAATTTGGACATTACTACGCTCTTGACCATTAACGAATGAACGAACTACAAACCTACTTAAAAGGTATAGTTAATAATTTGCCCGAAACACCGGGGTGCTATCAGTACCTCGATGATTCGGGCACGATTATTTACGTGGGTAAGGCTAAGAACCTAAAACGACGCGTTAGCTCCTACTTTAATAAAGAGCAGCAGACACGCAAAACACAACTGCTCGTTAAACACATTCGCGACATTCGTTACGTGGTGGTTAAAACAGAGGAGGATGCACTCTTGCTCGAAAACAACCTTATTAAACGTTACAAACCTCACTATAACGTATTATTAAAGGACGATAAAACCTACCCATCCATTGCTATCACTACCGAATACTTGCCCAGGGTGTTTAAAACACGACAACGAGGAAAACGGGGGGCCATTTACTTTGGCCCTTACAGTCACGTGCCCACTCTTTACGCTTTGCTGGACTTATGTCGCGAGCTATATCAACCGCGCCCTTGCCACACTACTATGACGCGCGAAGGCGTTGAAAACGGCAAATACGATGTATGCCTTGACTACCATATTCACCGCTGCAAAGCACCCTGTGTAGGCAAACAGAGTCATGACGACTACATGCGCTGCATTGAAGCTTGCAAGGAGATATTAAAGGGCAACACAGCCGAAGTGGCGCGACGCATGCGCGATGAAATGACGGCTTTGGCTGATGAATGGAGGTTTGAAGAGGCACAAGAGATAAAAAGACGCTATGACTTGATTGAAAAATACAGAGCCAAAAGCGAAGTGGTTTCGTCTGTTCTGCATAACATTGACGTGTTCAACATTGAAAGCGAAGAAAAGGTGGCTTACATTAATTACTTACACGTTAAAAATGGCTGCATTAATCAAGCCTTTACCTTTGAATATAAAAAGAAGTTGGACGAAACGGATGAGGAGTTGCTTACACTGGGCATAGTGGAAATGCGCGACCGCTATGCAAGCGACTCCCGCGAAATAGTAGTGCCCTTTCATGTTGATTTGCCCGATAACATGGTTACGCAAACCATTCCACAAAAGGGTGATAAAAAGAAATTGCTTGATTTATCTAAACTCAATGTGAAACAATACAAGTTTGACCGACTTAAGCAAGCTGAAAAACTAAATCCTGAACAAAAGCAAACTCGCTTAATGAAGGAGATTCAAACCGATTTGGGACTGCCACGCCTGCCACTCCACATCGAATTGTTTGATAACTCTAACATCAGCGGTAGCGATGCTGTAGCCGCTTGTGTTGTATTTGAACGGCTTAAACCTGCCAAAAAAGAATATCGCAAGTATAACATTAAAACTGTGGTAGGCCCCGATGATTATGCCTCGATGAAGGAGGTGGTAAGACGTCGATATACCCGACTTAAAGAGGAGCAGCAGCCCTTGCCCGACTTGATTATAGCTGATGGTGGACGCGGACAAATGGAGATGATTCGTGAGGTGGTAGAGGATGAATTGGGACTACAAATACCTATTGCAGGATTGGCAAAAGACGATCGGCACCGCACACGTGAAATGCTCTATGGTTTTCCGCCCGCGGTTATCGGCATCAAGCCCGACAGTCAACTATTCCGCACACTAACGCTTATGCAAGATGAGGTACACCGCTTTGCCATTAGTTTTCACCGTGACAAACGTTCTAAACGTCAAATAGCCTCAGAACTTGACACCATCGCAGGCATTGGGCCTGCCACCAAACAAATCTTGCTCAAGCAGTTTAAAAGCGTGAAACGCATTAAAGAGGCTTCTTTACCCGAACTGCAAACCTTGTTGGGCAATGCGCGTGGTGAAAAAATATATCGCAACTTGCACCCTAACGAATAAATAATCGTAAATTTGCCCCTATATGAGAGCAGTAATTCAGCGTGTACAACACGCTTCCGTCACCATTGACGGTCATTTAAAATCGGCCATAAAACAAGGCTACCTCATTCTGTTAGGCATTGAGGAGGCCGACACTCACGACGATGCTGACTGGCTTTGTCGCAAAATAGCAGGTCTTCGCGTGTTTGACGATGCCGATGGCGTAATGAATCGCAGCATCATTGACATCGAAGGCGAGGCACTCGTTGTGAGCCAATTTACCTTGATGGCATCGTACAAAAAGGGCAATCGCCCTTCATACATTCGTGCTGCAGGCCACGCTCATGCCATTCCCTTGTATGAATACTTCTGCACGACTCTTAGCAGCGCATTAGGCCAAGAGGTAAAGACGGGCGAATTTGGTGCCGACATGAAGGTGGAACTACTTAACGATGGACCTGTAACCATATGCATGGACACTAAGAACAAAGAATAAGAACCCGTTGGCGGAATTTCAGGTTAACGGGTTAACAAGTTGACAGGTTAACAAG
>SAMEA3663105__coassemble_712_pt1 | contig 13873 bp, 14 predicted proteins | sample SAMEA3663105__metabat2_low_PE_034 | metagenome-assembled genome bin SAMEA3663105 (sample SAMEA3663105) | pig gut metagenome | biome: pig gut; feature: pig-associated habitat; material: faeces | place: Denmark | collected 2012
AAGAACTCTTTGGCTGGCAGCGCAAAGCCGCTTAGCCTTTATCCCCAAAAAATAATGAACTATTATAAAAAAATGCTCAAGTTATTTTTACCATTACTTAAAGCCTATAAACGCCAACTACATCCACCCCATTCATCTATATATCACTGAAAATCATCCATCTTTTTATCAAGAAGTCCCTTCGTCAGTTTCACCATCTTTTTGTTCACATAACACATATGGTTATTCAAATTCGTCCTAACCCCACTTTTTTCTATTTGCTTACACTTGTATTGTTTAATGAGCCTCTTTACATTTTCCAATTTAACTTCAAAAATCCATTTAAAGAGTTCTCCTTCAACACGAGCCAAGTCCGAATACCATGAATCTATACCATTTACGTGTTCTTTACGCACTTTCAATATGTGCATATAATCATCATGAATCAACTTAACAATCCCTTTGTCATTACATAAGTTACCCAACTGCTTATAAGCATCAATCAAACGATAATCAGCAGGTAAAATAGCATACCACGCTGCACCATTCATGTCTGCTTGCGACCCACTACCATACGTCCACATCATACCATTCACCACTTTGAACAATATTTCAGGGTCATTAGTCTCTTGACATTTAATACCAGACGCTTCAAAAAAACGTTTTATCTGCATCCGAGCCACCTCATGCCACACAAATGAAGCCCCAGCCTCGTCCACACCCGCATTCGTTATTTTATCATAAGAACTTAACAAGGCTATAATAGTAGGAATAGTGTCATTGTAGTCTTGTTTAATACTCTTGTTATAACTCTCACTCCCCATTTCCAAGTTCTCAAGCTTATAATTGCCCGTATTGCTATATATTGTATCAGCCACAGCCAGCAACGAGTCAACCATCTGCTCAGAGCAAGTAACATAAGGCATTAGCTTTTTCTTGTCAACACCCAAGTGTTTCAACACGAATTGAGAGCTATCTTTAACCTGCGTCAAACTATCGGTCATTTTATGCTCATTTCCACTTTTACGAGCATTGCAAGCGGTTATACTGGTTAGTGTCAAAAACATAATAGCCAGTTTAAATGTCTTTGTCATATTCATTTGTTTATATTTTTAAGAATGGCGCTTTTCCAATAAGCCATGAAGCTAATATATCCGAACACTTACAATAATTGCCCTTGATGATGTATTATAGCCCACCAACTTATATGTGTTTATAGAGCGAACAAGACTCATCATTCTATCACGAAAAAAAGAAAGAGCCTACCATTTTCAAATACGCTTTCTATAAAAACGTCATAATAGGCTTAAAGTAAGACAGGCAGGCTTGACATAATCAAGCCTGCCTGAATGTGAGATTCAATTCTCTTACAAAGAATAATTCAATACAAAAGTAATAACTAAGTAAGTATTCAAAATTAGTTGATATGAATAGATGCAGTATTTCGTTCATAAACTTAGGTTGAATAGGGAACAAAGAGGGCCACGTTACCGATGAAACCTATGTTTATGGGCGAAAGAATGCGTCAGGGCTTATTAACTAATTTTGAATACCTACTTACCTACTTATTTTTTAAGCACATTAGATAATGGACAAGAATCGCCTTTCTGCAACAATTCATCCACCCCCACATATCCAACAAAGCGCAACCTACACTCAGCCATTTCATCATCAGCATATGGCATAGATTCTTCAACTATTTCGCCATAGGCCACAACCACAGCATTTCCGTTACACTCAGTTGTTTTTGTCCAATACACATAACCATTCTCGCCTACATCAATTCCTATTTTTGATAGTGCAAGGTTAGCTTTTTCAGCATCAAACGAATAGCCTATGCATCGTTCTTCAAAACCATCAACAATCTCCACCAAACTACAGCCACATACATTTACAAGCAACTTTCCCCAATCTTTACCCTCTGCCACACTCCATTTAAGTTGATCATACCCCGACTCACTAAACAGAGCATCCGTCTGTGGCAAATCCTTGGGCGAATGCACTCCCAAGCAACCGGTATCTTCTAGAGCCATCACCCACACTTGTCCGCTACTTTTGTCCACATCGAATATCAAACCTATTGCTTGCTTATCATTGAGCAAGCAATGTGATATACTCATGTCACTATATAAGTAACAGCCCTTCATCACACCACTCATTTCATTCTAAAGTCCACCACAACCTCTTGTCCGCAAAACACAACGTTGTTTGTTAACCTCTACATATTGTAAAGCTTCGTGAGCCTTTTCAATCTTATCTAAATGCACCACCAACCTATTGCCATCTAACAAGTCGGTATTCTTTAACTGCGGAACAAGCCTTTTCAAACCATCCACCATCAAGTCAACTCCTATGCCAGCACTATACGACAAGAACAAGTTCTCATTTACAATTTTGTCATAAGTAACATCCAAGCTAATGTCTTTTGACACACACATGTTGACAAAAGGTATCTTCACCTAAAGTGTACAGTTCACCTTCATTGTTTTCAAGCCCACCACAGTTAAAGCAACATCTTTGTTCAACTATTGTTTTATCATCGAGGCTAACTCTAAGGTTGATATTGTTAGTTTCATATTTCTTTACTTTGTTTTATTTATCTCTGTCCATCCATATGGCGAAATAAAATGAAACTATGTCCTTACTTTATCTTTGGATTTTCCTTTTCGCACCACTGCTTAGAAAGGAAACATAGGTTCATAAATAAGGGCTGTTACTCAGAAAGAACTAGGCGAAGCCCATAGGTAAAGTTACGTAATTGGGGGGCTACAAAGTAACGATACGACAAACGACAATCTCTAATATCACAGAGCCAACTGCCTCCACGAATCACGCGATTATGCCCATTACATGGTCCAGTTGGATTTATCTGCGGGTTACGCGAATACTCTCCATACCAATCTTGACACCATTCATAAACATTACCGCTCATATCATAAAGACCAATTTCGTTTGCTTTCAGTTCTCCTACAGGATGCGTAATATTATTACTATTGCCATGATACCACCCCACTTCGCTAAGTTCATTGCTTCCTGCATATTGATAGCCTTCACTCTTATTGCCCCCTCGTGCAGCAAACTCCCATTCGGCTTCTGTTGGCAGTCGGAATTTCTTTTCACCAAGTTCGCTTCTTAGTTTACGATTCAATGCTCTGATAAATTTCTGGCAATCAATCCAACTCACACTCTCTACTGGTTTATCTTCTTCATCATCGTAACACGATGGATTATCCCCCATAATAGCTGTCTACAAAGCCTGGGTAACTTGAGTTTCTCCTATATAATAGTCTTTGGTGAGAACGACCTTATGTACAGGCTTTTCTTCATCATCTGGATTTTCCTGTTCATCTGTTGCTCCCATCAAGAATTGGCCGTGCTCAACAAGAATCATGTTGAAAGAAACACCATCGACCTCAAATTCCAGTTTACTGTTTTTTTCGCTGATCATTTGGTCTTCCAACGCTTTTCCACACGACGGACAGAACCTACTATCCAAAGGCAAAATATACTTTCCAAAATCTGGACATTGCTCATTTGTGCAAGCCTTATATTGAAGGGCTATTCTTTGCCCCGTCATAGGACAAAATTGAAAATTGTCAGGATGCTCCTGACCACAATGAGGACATTTCATGAATGGAACTATTTTCTATATTTATTTATTATTTCAAGCTGGGCATTAATGCCCTCAAGAAAGATGTCGTTTTTTTCGCTATCAATCAAAGCACTGCGTTTGCAGTCCTCCCAATAGTCGGCAGAGTTTCTATCTTCTTTTATATGATCAAGTGCCGTTTGAGCCTCATCGACAGTTTTTGCATGAAGCAAATCTTCCGTATGATTTACTAAATGGTCGTGAGCATTGTTTATTTCAGGGTCATAAATATCATCAATATGCCCCCTAAAGCTAATATCATGTGACGAAGCATCTTCTTCGAAAGATGAATGAGTTGGATTATCTTCCTCCTGTACGTCAAAATCGTCCATATCTTCGTAATCGCTAAAATCAAAGTCCATAGATTCTTATTTTTAGTTGTTAGCTACGCGTTGGCAGAATTAGTAAACAAATTGACAAGTTAATGGGTTAACAGGTAAGTTTGCCAAGTTCTTAGCTTTTCACCATTCTGATTTTAACATAATAAGTAATGTAAAGCATACTTGTTAACCTGTCAACTTGTTAACCCATTAACCAAGAATTCCGCCAACGGGTTAATTAGCTATTTCCACAAGAGCCTTTACAAATACTCGTTCTTCGAGCGTAACCCCAGGTTCAAGCGTATTTATAATTTTATCACCATCATTGGCACTAATACCTCTTAAGCATTTATGACACAATGTGTTGAACTCTTTTTCGTTATCAATTGTTTTTCCACCAGACAATATCATGGCTTGAACTAATTGTTCACGAATGGTGTTGATTAAATCCTTGCTATCTTCTGATTCAAATGCAGGACTAATGCGCTCCAAGTTTTTAATCATACCAGCGCACTCCTCAAACATCTTCACCAGTGGTTTATTGTCAAGAAGTGACTCTCTAATACGTTTTACTTGGTTCCCTTTTTCTTCTTCTGAAGGAGAGACTTCGTTGTCAATAAGTTCCGTTACTCCCTGCGTAAGCTTTACGCTCGTATTTTCTTCCGAAGTTTGCCTTTGGTTTTCAGTTTTTGATTCAACTTTAAGAGAAGATACGTCCTGTACTGAGTTCTTTAGGAAATCAGGAGTTTCATCATCTACTTGAATTTTTATATTTTCTCCTGTTTGTTCACGAAAACGCAAGTTGTCATTTTCTTCCTTTTCTCTATCATCAGACCTCGTTAGGCGTATCGATATGACATACTTGAAAAATTTTATAAAATAGCTATCCCGCATATTGATTATTTTTTATGGGTTAAACTAAGCAGTTTCGTATAGGCTTCATATGCAAATTGAGCCAATTGTTTGTATTCTGGGTTGTTTTGAACCTGTTGTATGCGAGCATTCCATTTCCTTTGCCCACGGGCATAAGTACTTGCATCCCCCGAAATGCTGACATCTGAATATTTGCCAAACAAAAGTTCAAGCTCTTTTACCTCATCTTCCCCTCTCAAAAGGTGAGAGTTGCCTTCTAACAATCTCAACGCTTCTGATGAGTTGGTTTGAGAAGACATCGTCCCCAATACCTGGGCTATTTCGGACAAGCAATCATTTATTTCGACCGACAACCTATCGCACTCGCTTCGCGATATTGTATTTTGATCTATCATATCCTTTAAATACATAAGACTTTGGTCGGGAAACAAACGAATGGTAGAACCTCCTTGATAAGCAGTCTTGGCATAATCTATCAACTTCTTATAATATGTAATGTTTTCCGCATACGTGTATTGTCGTTGTAACTGAATGTTCTTAATTTCCAAGAGCAATCTTTGTGCTTCCTTAATGATGCGCGAGCACCGAATAGACCTTGCCCTACTGAAGAATTGCTGTTCAATAATGGCCTTTACTCTATCCATACCCGAGTAATCAAGAAGATAATCAACCGCTTCATTCAGTTCTTTGGCATATAGGGCCTTTGCTATGGTGAAGAAAACCATCCAAGGAAGGTCACCAACCATCTCTTTTCTTATTTCGTAAGAGAGGCCATATTTAGAAAACAAGTTATTGTATGCACCTTCTGCCTGTAAAAAAGTTTCAGAACCATTAAATCTTCTTTCAAAATCTGCTTGAGGTACTTTTCTTAAGTTTTCCTGCAACCATTTCAAACGTTCGTTGTCATTCCTCTGCAATTTCTTTATAGTATGATATATTCCAGCAGAAACAGGCACGACCGTACTCAATAATTTTCTGAAACTATTAGCCAAATCATGGCACATATTATTGATGACATCAGATGTAGCATTGTATTCATTGTCAATCTTCGTCATCACTCCCAAAGCATTAAGGGGCGTGATATTAGGCACATATTCGCCAAAGAATTTTTTTGTCCCCATATCTGGAACGCGCATGCTCACATAAAGTACCGCATCAGCACCTTCAGTAAGTTCATTAGATACCTCTTCTTGTTTTTTCCTTAAGTTGTCCGCACGTTCTGGATTGAAGAAGGACTCTGTACGTTCCTCGTGTCTGTCTTCAACAGAACCAAATCCGGGGGTATCGACCAAGGTGATATACCTAAGCGTTTCATGCTTGAGCACATATTCCAAGTGGTGTATTTTTTCAGCCTTGTCCAATACATCAGGAGTGTGTCCTTGCAAAGAGTTCAAAAAACCTATTGTTTGCTTCTCTGGCGGTCGTCCATCGTTCCAATGCACAACGACAGGTTTCTCTGGATTGATTTCTTCATCGGGTCTTGGATAACGAAAATAGTTTATCGTGGCAGTTGTTTCTGTTGTGCCCACCATAGCTAAGTCCACTCCCAATAAAGCATTCAGAAAAGAACTCTTACCAGCTTTCACTTTACCAGCTACCGCCAACACACACGGCATATCAGCCTCATCACGAAGACGCTTGAACCTTGAAACATATGAGTTTTTCCAAGGAGAATCTTCCAATACGCTTATTATATGGTCAATCGCTTGTTGCGTGTGAAATTGCTCATTCATATTCAAATGTCTCTTAGGCGATAATCATACCTGAAATTGTTTTTTCCACAACCATTGCAGAATTTAAAGGACGTTTTTATTTTCCTACCGCAATAGATACAGTACACATCTCTTTCAGCATAATCCTCACGAGATTCATTGATAAAAATGGCTGCCCCATTTGCTACGGCCACGTCCACGTCTTGCGTTTGTTCTGGCTCAACAGGACATACTTCAGCCAAGCGTTTCCTAACTTGAGGAAGGCGAGAGCTACCTCCTATTAATACCACCTTGTCCACTTGAAAACCAAGATTTCGGTCGTTTTGGAGTTTCTGAAGCAACTGCTGAACCTTCACAATGGTTTTGTCTACCCAAGGATTGACAATATCATCCCATTCCTCTTGTGTAAAAACTGGTATACGTTCAACACACGCACAAGCTGGGGGCAAAAATATAGTTCGTTTATTGAACGCACCATTTGACATTAGTTCCTTGGCCTTCATGCAATCGGTTTTCAGAATAGGCAGAAAAACCTCTCCTTCATACTGTGATATATGCCGATGTTTACTTCTACAAACGATGTTGTCCCATGCTTCATATATAGCATAGTCTATATTCTCGCCGCCACAATTAGGGTCTCCATCTATTGAGTAGGTCAGATGATTGCCGTTGTTGTCAAATTTCACAAAAGCCAAATCAAAAGTTCCACCACCAAAGTCGTAAATCAAAACACCCGTATTCTTACATTGCTTCTTTCCAAAAAAGCCTTTAGCTGCAGCCACGGGTTCCATAAGTAGTTTCACATCTTTGAAGCCTGCCAAAGTAGCCGCTTCTCGCAATATTTCTTTCTTGTCTGGCGCTGCGTCAAAAGCTACGGGATAGGTTATACATACCGCATCCACCACCTGTCCTGCAAAACATGTTTTCTCTGCTTCATTCTTGATGTAAGCCAAGAATAAAGCCACCACCTGCGCATAAGACAGAATTTCCCCATTGGGCAAAGCAATAGAACCATCCTTAGACATATTGCGTTTTATATTGGTAACGATTCCAGACAAAATCTCATCCATTTCTTCTGGTGAATCCGCGTCCTTACAAGCATCATATTTTTCATAAGCCACCTGCCCCACTAAAGGATTTGCGCTATCATTGGAAAAATACAACATCGTAGGTATTTTCTCAAGTCCATTTATCCTAATAGGCTTGGCTTCGCCTGTCTGTGCATCTATATAAGATGCAACGCTGTATGATGTACCAAAGTCTATTCCTATTTTTGCCATAATAAAATAAGAAATTCAGATGTATATAAGGGTGTTCTACAAATTTGTTTTAATTATTTGAATAATCTCAAGCTATTTTTATAGAACACCCTATAAGTATAAGCCCTCCAAAGAGAATAACTCATTAGTAAGGTTTGAATAATAAACAGAACTAGTACTCTGAGAAATTATTTTTGAAGAAGTTCCAGCTTGCACTAACGCATTCCCTAATGCAATTTAGTTTGATGTATTCTTCTGAAACATTTTCATCAATGCACTCTATTCTTTCAACTATAACACGACCATCATCCTGCAAATATCCTGTCATGAATGTTTTAGTATGATTATACTCGTTCAATTTAACTAACGTTTTAGCAACATCTCGTTGTTCTATTTTGAAGTCAGACATTGAGAAAATACGAAGGAATTTATTCTTTGTCACTCGTATGAAAACTAACACATCGTGTCCAAAGTCAGCATCTGCTCCTAAAATAAGAGAGATATCACCATCTGAATCAATTGTCGTTTTGAAACCGAGTTCATCACATAACCCTCTGATGAATGAGGTACTGATTGAATTTACCATAACTATTTAATCTTTTAATTTATAAAGTTGATTCAACTCATCCAAACAATCATCGAAATTAATCATTGCTGACGAGTTGTCATTTTCATTTCTTGTTTGTTGTTCTCTTGGTGTATCACGTTGTTTTATTTGTGAACCACACTCTGGACAAAAACGAGAACCTGCAGGTAAAATAAATTGACCATGTATTGGGCAATGCGGATTTTCCGTACATGCCAATTTTTCGTCTTGTATTTTGCGTCCCGTCTGTGGGCAGTATAGCGTGTTGTCGGGATGTTCTTGATGACAATAAGGACAAATCATATTCTAAAAAATTATTCTGATGTTAATGCGCTCTCAATTTGTACAAACGAGTCAGAAAGTTCTTTTGTTTTTGGCACTAATGCATTCCATTCCTTTAAGTTTGCACTGAGCATTCCTATTTCCTGTCGCTTCTCCTCAATCGATTTTTGAGCTTGCCGTTGCAAATCCTCAAGTTGCCTTGCCATTTGTTGCTTTTGGTCATTGATTTTGTTGGCAATGATTTTCTCAGCGGTCTTTTTCAATTGATACACAAACTCTCCGACAACTGATCGTGTCTGACCTGCTTGCACGTCCAACAACTGACTATACAATTGGTCAAGCATCTTTGAAAGATTATCACGAAGATTGGCCTTGTTCTTTTTCAACTCATTCTCTTTGCGCTGTGAATTTCCTCCAATCCAACTCCAAACAGCGGCTCCTATAGCTATAATCGGAGCAAGAGGAGGACAAACTAAAGAAGCTACTGTCCCCACGAAAGCCCCTTCATAGAACTTATTGCGGTAACTACTCAATTTTTGACTAAAGGATAGTTCTTGTAGGTCTATATGGGTGTTACCACTAGAAACCTCGCCATATAGCATTTCGTCAACTCTTGACAACTGGCTATTGAGAAGACTTGAAACATGGTCTTGCGCATCCTCCATTATAGATTTCCATTGTGAGGCAATATCATTAGCCAACGCACGTGGCATCTCCTCACAGAGCTGTCCCACTTCATCCATACTACTCAAACCTTCAATTTTATCTTGGTAGTGAGCACGAATTGAACCTGTAGGACGAAACATTTGTTGCACCTTGTTGACAACGACATTGTTGCAAATAGCAGATATTTCATCTGCTACCTCATGGTTTTTTGCGCTGTTTTCACCCCATTCACTCTCCAAGCGCTGTTGCATCTGCCTTTTCTCATTAGCCAAATTTTGGTCAAGCTGTTTTCCCTCATTGCTTGCTGCTTGCAACAAATCCGTAACAACCTTACGAACCTTTATAATCTGAGCTTGAGTTTCGTACAAAGCACGTGACGTATAAGTCAACCCAACAGCCTTACAAATATTGCGCATTAATTCATCCTTTACAGCGGGGAACATACTTGTTTTTACATTCTCTTCCTTAAAGTCGGGTTCCTCTTCTTTAGCTGCTTCAGCCAACAACACCGATGACATGGGAAAGACTTCAGGTGCAGGCTTGTTGTATTGTGCAAACAATTTAGCTAAACTCTCCTTCGTTCGTTCTAATTGAGTGCTCCACTCCGATGCTTTGTACATATCAATCTTTGTCATCACAAACATGATGTGTGGAGTAACTTCAAGCACTTTTTTTATAAAATTTTGTTCCAAGTCGACAAGTGGTCGTTCGGGATCGAATACAAACAACACTGCAGCGGCCTTGCGTACATAGTTTTGCGTAATTGACTCGTGCGACTTATACACAGCACCTAGCCCTGGAGTGTCAATAAGACTTACACCATCAGGCAAAAATTCAACGGGAGTGTTCACTTGTATATAGTCCAACATTTTTCCGTTGAACTCCTCCTCATGACTGCCATAAAGATTAGCTTCTACTTGTGACCCATATTCCGTTAGTTGGTCTTTAGAAATGGCTTTTCGACTTCCGTCACTAAACACGAGTTCAAACGATTCTGTTTGGCAATTAGAAACTCTGAACACTTGCGACGTGGCCACTTGATTGGCCACGGGAAGAATGTCATGACCTATAATTGCATTGAGCAATGAACTTTTTCCCTTTTTCATTTCTCCACACACAACTATATTGTATGAGGGGTGTTCAATGCTATTTTGGGCTTGTTTAAAATTTTCTGTTAAAGCAGGGTATCTACGGTCTGAAGCATTCAGTTCTGTGATACGGCTCATCAGCATTCTCAATTCAACAATCAAATGGTCTGATTGCGGCTCTATTTCTTTCCAGTTCATAATGCCATTATTTTATTAAAAATCTGTTGTCACCATGAAGTTATCAGAATCATCCCATGCATCTTCAAATTCATCGGCTGTGTAGGTGTGTGCAACTTCTCCTGTGCCTGGGTCTGTAAGCGTAACTTCCCTTTCTCCCGTTAGTGGGTTAACATCAATTCCGCTTACAATGAGTGCATGATCTGCTCCATTACCTGTGATAAAGTCTTCAAGATTCTCGTAAGTTCCTGGTGTCCATAGTTCACCAGAATCTACCCCTACAATTACTTGATGTCCTTTAGCAAGTTCTGCTGCAATGTCATCAATGGATGCATGTTCGTAACGGCTAACGTTTACACCATGTTCCTCAAGTAAATTTCCAACTTCAAGGGGAGCGGTTCCTGCCCCAGGAGTATACCATCCTTTTTCAATGGACTCCCTGACGAGTTCATCCTCACTTACGTCAATGTCATGCGATTGCAATATAATTTGCTGCGATTTTATGGCACAAGTGTCAGGATATTGTTGCTGAATATCATTAGGTGTCAATTGGCCCAATGTCGTGTCTTCTTTTTTATTCATATTCTTCCTGTTTTTTATGTTTCAATAATAATACAATCATCATTCTTGATCCAGATATTCATCTATTAGTCAGCATCATCAAATAATGAAATGTCGTTATCAAAATTAAGTGAATCACTATCCGTTTGTAATGTATCATTATTGCCTATGTTTACACCACAGTAAGTGTTAAATACGGCATTACTATCCAAATCATCATTTATAGTCAAAAATGTGTCAATATTAGCAGATAAATCCAAAGCTGAAAAAATCCTCTATTTGCGGAAAATCAAAGTCCAAAGAATCTATGTCAAAAGGCAAATACTCTGGTTGCCATTTAGCCATAGCCATGTCTGCTTCGTCCGATAGAGTTGCTAATTGGCGCAAAGATTCATCTTGGCTCAAAGCTATATCAATTGATTGCATTTCGTCAGCAGCCAAATTGTAATCCAAATACGCAGCAAATTCTTCAACACTTACAGGCGGCACAAAATCTTTATGCATGGCCTACCTCCTTTCTGAAGCTTCGCTCGTATTGCACTTTGGCAAGTTTATGCTTATTATAATAGTTATCCATTGACATACCCTATTCTTTGGCTGTTTCCTCATTTGTCATTAGCTCTAAGTAACGCAGACGTATCAACTCGCTGTAACGATTGTTGGGCATCTGCTTGATGATTGTTAGAGCATCCTGGCGATTGAGATTTGTAAGATCTAACTCTATAGAGTCATAAATCGGATCGGTTCTATCATTTTCAACATCTTTTCTTCTATATCATAATAAAAGAATTATTCCTGTTTAGGCAACTTGTCTCTTATTTCAAACTGCTTGTAGCTATAAAACAAACAAACTGTCCTTAACCAACTGGTCAATGTGCTCTCGCCCCAAAAGTTCTCCATTTGACTTTTGCCTATTGACTTACTGGTAGCAAGTACCACAATGTACATTTCGTCAATAAACTTCCTTACAGGTAAAGCAGTCGGTATAGCAATTGTCAAATATCGACTTGAACAAAGGGTAACATTGCTGATAGAAATATTTACGCGTAATCACCTCGTCCCTACCTATTAAGGATTGGGCTATCAACAAATCTTCTGTGAATATCTTTTTTACGTTCATCTCTGCAATTTGCTAATATTACCCGTTGGCGGAATTTCAGGTTAACGGGTTAACAAGTTGACAGGTTAACAAGTAAGTATGCTTTACACCACTTATTATGTTAAAGCCAGAATGACAGGAAACTTAAAAAGCTCGGCAAACTTACCTGTTAACCCGTTAACTTGTCAACTGGTTTACTAATTCCGCCAACGCGTTACTATAAGGTCAAACTGGGTTGTGTGAGTCTTTTTAAGTAGCACTCAAAGGGATTTTGTGATGAAAACAAGTGTTTCGTGAAATCCTCGTTACATTTTCCCCTAAAATTTTGTATTGCGATGGGTTTGCACTATCTTTGCATAAGATAGGTTCCATTTAATGTGTACCTACTTAACCCGTTGGCGGAATTTCAGGTTAACGGGTTAACAAGTTGACAGGTTAACAAGTAAGTATGCTTTACACCACTTATTATGTTAAAGTCAGAATGACAAGAAACTTAAAAAGCTTGGCAAACTTACCTGTTAACCCGTTAACTTGTCAACTTGTTTACTCAAGTTTCGGATTTAGCAAGTGCGGGCTGAATCATCGTGCAAGGCGAATGCAATCAAGCTTGCTTGAATTGCTGAGCCGCAGCCGATGATGTCAACAAAGGCCCAATGGAGCACTCAGCCCAGGGCAAGCGTAGCGACACCCTGGGTATCACGTGTTGGAGCAGTCGCGCCCTGAAAGGCAAAAGCATTACAATGTGCTTTAGACTTTTACCGGACAGTTCCCTTTGCCAGAATGGCAAACAAGTTGAGATAATAACAAAGATGATATTTGAACTTTGTTATATAGAAGTGTAGTAGAAGCGTGTGTGCAAGTGCGGGCTGAAGGCCCAATGGAGCACTCAGCCCAGGGCAAGCGTAGCGACACCCTGGGTCCCACGTGTTGGAGCAGTCGCGCCCTGAAAGGGCAAAAGCATTAAATGTGCGTTTTAGAGTATCGCCGAACAGCAATAGCAATGAATAAGCCCCCAAAAAGCGGTCTCGCTTTTGATGCCGATTTTGAACACCCTACCTGTAAGGGCAAAAGCATTTTATATCGGATAAAAATAAGGCTTTTGCCCTTACAGGGCGTCACTAACTAACATGCTTTGACCCAGGGTGTCGCTTCGCTTGCCCTGGGCTAGGCGCTTTTGGGCTTTCAGCCCGTGCATTATCGGCTAAAAAACATGCAGAAAAAATTGTTGATTTTTAACACCCTACCTGTTAGCCCGTTCACCCAAAAAATCCGCCAATGGGTAAACTTTTATGAAGTTCAAGATTTGCCTTTATTTTTGAAGCGTTTTTTGCATAAGATAGGCTGCACCTCAGCAAAAATCTCAAGCAAGCTTGGCTTTTTGCATTCGGTTTGCACTATCTTTGGCATTGAAGAGGGAGTGTAGCGAGCTACACGACCAATGATATATCAAAAAGCGGTCAAAAAGAAAGATTAAGATGGAATTTAGAAGAGATAAAAGTTTAAATATAATCTTCGTCAGAAAAGTTGAGACGACTTCTTAGTAACGCTTTCTATAAAAGAATAAAATGATAAACGCGTTGGCGGAATTAGTAAACAAGTTGACAAGTTAACGGGTTAACAGG
>SAMEA3663105__coassemble_715_pt1 | contig 13794 bp, 8 predicted proteins | sample SAMEA3663105__metabat2_low_PE_034 | metagenome-assembled genome bin SAMEA3663105 (sample SAMEA3663105) | pig gut metagenome | biome: pig gut; feature: pig-associated habitat; material: faeces | place: Denmark | collected 2012
AAGCCTATGGATTTTCAATTTTTCATTACCGAACCGCAGCGTACCTTATTAAAAGGTACTGCAAGGTGAGCGAAATGAAAAATGAAAAGCCTATGGATTTTCAATTTTTCATTACCGAACCGCAGCGTACCTTATTAAAAGATACTGCAAGGTGAGCGAAATGTGTGTAGGAGCGAAACTGGCACACAAAAAAATCTTCATTCGTTTGGCAGTGCATTTGGTTTGCACTAACTTTGTTCCCCAAATAATACTATAATAATGGAATACAACTTTATTGATATTGAAAAGAAGTGGCAAAAGACTTGGGCCACTGAGAAAACATACCATGTTGAGATGGATGAGAACAAGCAAAAGTTCTATGTGCTCAACATGTTTCCTTACCCCTCAGGGGCTGGTTTGCACGTAGGTCACCCCTTAGGCTATATAGCATCAGACATTTATGCACGCTACAAACGCTCATGTGGCTATAACGTGCTGAACCCTATGGGTTACGATGCTTATGGCTTGCCTGCTGAACAATATGCTATTCAAACAGGTCAACACCCTGCTGTTACTACCGAAACCAACATTAAGCGTTATCGCGAACAGTTGGACAAAATAGGTTTTTCATTTGACTGGGACCGTGAAGTGCGCACTTGCGACCCCCGCTATTACCATTGGACACAATGGGCCTTTGAACAAATGTTCAACCACTTTTATTGCAAAAAGTGCCAAAAGGCAGAACCTATAAGCGAACTCATTCAGCACTTTGAAGCAAAGGGTTCAGAAGGTACTGAAAACTTTGCACAAAGCGAAGAGTTGCACTTTACGGCTGATGAGTGGAAACAAATGAGTGATGTGGAGAAGCAACAAGTGCTAATGAACTACCGCATAGCTTATTTGGGCGAAACAATGGTTAACTGGTGTCCTAAATTGGGTACAGTGTTGGCCAACGATGAGGTAGTAGATGGCGTGAGTGAACGTGGTGGCTACCCTGTGGTACAGAAAAAGATGAAACAGTGGTGCTTGCGTGTGTCAGCTTATGCACAACGTTTGCTCGATGGACTTAACACCATTGACTGGACAGACTCACTGAAGGAAACACAACGCAACTGGATAGGTCGCAGCGAAGGTACTGAAATGCAATTTTCAGTAAAGGACAGCGATGTTAAGTTTACCATTTTCACCACACGCGCTGATACCATTTTTGGTGTAACCTTTATGGTGCTTGCTCCTGAAAGCGAATTGGTGCAACAACTTACTACCGAGGCACAAAAGGCTGAAGTAGAGGCTTACCTTGAAGCCACTAAAAAGCGTACTGAACGTGAACGCATTGCCGACCGCCGCGTAACGGGTGTCTTTACGGGTGCATATGCTATAAATCCTTTCACGGGCGACGAAATTCCAGTGTGGGTGAGCGACTACGTGTTAGCTGGCTATGGCACAGGTGCCATTATGGCCGTTCCTGCACACGACTCACGCGACTATGCCTTTGCACGCCACTTTAACCTGCCCATCATCCCCCTTATTGAAGGTGCCGATGTGAGCGAAGAGAGTTTTGACGCCAAAGAGGGCATTGTGATGAACTCACCTGCTGAAGGTAAGCAGGCCTTGAATGGTTTTAGCTTGAATGGACTGAATGTAAAACAAGCTATTGCTGCTACTAAGAAGTTTGTTACTGAAAACCACTTAGGACGCGTAAAGGTGAACTTCCGCTTGCGCGATGCCATCTTCTCACGTCAGCGTTATTGGGGCGAACCTTTCCCTGTTTACTACAAAGATGGCATGCCACAAATGGTGCCTGCTGAATGCTTGCCACTTGAACTGCCTGAGGTTACCAAGTTCTTGCCCACCGAAACAGGAGAACCCCCATTGGGCAATGCCACTCGCTGGGCTTGGGACACAGCTAATAATTGTGTAACAGACAATAGCCGCATTGACAACGTAACAGTATTCCCGCTTGAACTCTCAACCATGCCTGGTTTTGCAGGCTCATCGGCCTACTACTTGCGCTACATGGATCCCACCAACGACACAGCACTTGTGGGCGAGGCTGCTGATAAATATTGGCAAAACGTAGATCTTTACATTGGTGGTTCGGAACACGCTACAGGACACTTGATTTATTCACGTTTCTGGAATAAGTTCCTCTTCGACTTAGGTGTATCATGCAAGGATGAACCCTTCCAAAAGTTGGTCAACCAGGGCATGATTCAAGGCCGTTCAAACTTTGTATATCGCATTAAGGACACAAACACGTTTGTTAGTCTCGGACTGAAGGACAAGTATGACACAACGCCTATTCACGTGGATGTAAACATTGTGCAAAACGATGTGCTCGACATTGAGGCCTTTAAACAATGGCGCCCAGAATATAACACCGCTGAATTTGTGTTAGAAGATGGCAAGTATGTGTGCGGTTGGTCTATTGAAAAGATGTCGAAGTCAATGTACAACGTTGTCAACCCCGACATGATTGTTGAAAAGTATGGTGCCGACACCTTGCGTTTGTACGAAATGTTCTTAGGGCCTATTAACCAAAGTAAGCCTTGGGACTCAAACGGCATTGATGGTTGCTTCCGCTTTTTACGCAAAATGTGGAACCTCTTCTACCCCCAAAATGGTGATTGGGCCGTTACTGACTGCGAGCCGAGCAAAGAGAACCTCAAAACGCTACACAAACTGATTAAAAAGGTAAGCGAGGACATTGAGGATTTTTCATACAACACGTCCATACCAGCCTTTATGATTGCTGTGAGCGAATTTGCTCAGCAAAAGTGTACCAGCCGTGCAGTGCTTGAGCAGTTGGTTGTGTTGTTAGCTCCGTTTGCTCCTCACATTGCTGAGGAATTGTGGCACACCTTAGGCCACGACACCACAGTGTGTGATGCTGCTTGGCCAAAGTTTGACGAACAGTATTTGAAAGAGGACAAGCAAACACTCTCCATTTCATTCAACGGCAAAACACGCTTTACACTTGACTTTGCTGCCGATGCCACTAAGGAGGCTATTCAAGAGGCTGCCCTCAGTTCAGAGCAAGCCCAAAAGCACCTTGAAGGCAAACAGGTGGTAAAGGTGATTGTTGTGCCTGGCCGCATTGTAAACATTGTTGTAAAATAACAAATGAGTGTGTTTGAGGTTACGAGGTAATATGAACCTTGTAACCTCAAAGCGCTCAACTCACCTTTGGGCAGTTCAGCACATGCAAGTTGCATTGTTCTGCACCTACCCAAATATAAACCTCTACTCAAGTGGCTACAACTAGAATTAAGACAAACATAGCACAGGACATTCGCGACTATGTTGTCATCACCATCGGACTGCTGATGTATGCCATCGGCTTTACCTGCTTTCAACTACCCTACGAAATTACCACGGGTGGCCTGGCTGGTGCTGGTGCTGTTATATTTTATGCCACGGGGTTTCCCGTGCAATACACTTTCTTCTCAGTTAACATTTTGCTGTTAATAGTGGCAGTAAAAGTGTTGGGCTGGCGCTTTTGCCTAAAAACCATCTATGCTGTGTTTATGCTCACCTTTTTGCTCGGATTGGTGCAAGAGGTGATGATTTATTGGGCTCAAGTGCGTCCTAACATGTTTCCTGACATCAACCCCCATAGCCACTTACCACAGGTGGTACAAGGCAACGCCTTCATGTCGTGCATTTTAGGTGCAGCCATTGAGGGTGTGGGCATTGGCTTTGTATTCTTGCACAATGGCTCTACGGGTGGCACAGATATTATTGCCTCTATCATTAACAAGTACAAGGATGTGACGCTTGGACAGATGATGATGCTTTGCGACATCATTATTATTACCACAGCCTTCTTTTTGCCCGATGGCGATGTTGACAAACTGCTTTACGGCTATTGTACGCTCATCATTGTGAACCTAATGCTCGACTATGTGGTAGATCGTGGCCGACAGTCTGTGCAATTCCTTATTTTCTCACGCGAGTATGATGCCATTGCTGCTGCCATTAGTGCTACGCACCGAGGAGTGACTGTACTGGATGGACAGGGATGGTATACCAAGCAAGAACGCAAGGTGCTTGTAGTGTTAGCTAAAAAGCGCGAAAGCACTAACATATTTCGCATTATACAAAACATTGACCCCAATGCCTTTGTTTCGCAATCAAAGGTTATTGGTGTGTTTGGCGAAGGCTTTGACCGCATTAAGGTGAAGGCTAAGAAAGATAAGTAGACAGCATAATAACGAAGAGGTGAATGGTTGGGTTCACCTCTCCGTAACTTTCATTATCGCTTTTTGTAACACGCTGGTTATAAAATGTGTGCGTGTACTTTATATATCAACACCCAACTTTTTTTAATATCCCCCTATCTCACTTCATGCAAACAGCAATTAAAGAAAGAGGCTTGGTGTTTGCCACCAACAATGCTCACAAACTATCAGAAATACGTGCCATTTTTGGCAACAAACTTCACATTTATTCATTAGCCGACATTGATTGCCACGACGACATACCTGAAACCGCTGACACATTAGAGGGCAATGCTTTAATTAAAGCACGCTGGGTAAAGGAGCATTATGGCTTTGACTGCTTTGCTGATGACACGGGACTTGAAGTAACTGCCTTGAATGGTGCACCAGGTGTGCACACCGCTCGCTATGCTTACCCCGACCGCCATGACCCTGAGGCCAACACAGCTAAGTTGCTCAAAGCATTAGAGGGAGCAACTGATCGTAGTGCACAATTCCGCACAGCAATAGCCCTTATTATGCAGGGCGAGGAACACCTTTTCGAAGGGGTGGTTAAGGGAGAAATTGCTACTGGAAAACGTGGCACTGAGGGGTTTGGCTACGACCCCGTATTTATTCCTGAAGACAAAGGACTCACCTTTGCTGAATTAGGGGTGGAGGTGAAAAACCAAATTTCACACCGCGCTCGTGCTGTGGCTCAATTAGCAGACTTTTTGGATAAGCAGCTATAAAAAATTTCTTGCTCCCCACCCCTACCTTCTTCACGTTGTTTGATGAACTGTTTCCGCAACACTTGCTACAGTTATCTAAAGCGTGCATTTTTTTACACAACCCTGTTTTATTTTATGAAAAAGTTTCTCCTCACATTCTTCATTTTGTTTGCCGCCTTGCACACTATGCCTGCGAGTGCTGCCACAAGCGATGTGTCACGATGGAACTATCAACTGTCGTACTACAATGCCACACAAACGTTGGCTGTGGGCAACGTGCTTTACACCTTGTTCAACGACAACTTATTGGTGCACGACACGGAGTCAAACCAATCGTACACCCTTGATAAATTGTCGCCAGGACTTTCAGACAAAGACATTGCCGACATAGGGTGGTCAACAACACAGCATTGCTTAGTGGTACGCTACACTAACAATAACATTGACTTGGTGTATCCCGAAACGGGAAATGGCGAAAATGGTCAATTTAACGTGGTAAACGTGCGACAAATTATTGACTATGATGGTGAGACCGTGAATGTTACGCGTATGTCGGTGTATGGCGACTGGGCTTGCTTCAGCACAAAAACAGGTGTTATTGTGTTTGATATTAAGGGACAGACTGTACGCGGATTTTACCAAATAGGCAAAGCTGTGAACGATGCCATCGTTAAGGGTGATAAGGTGTATGCCTCATTACAAGACCGCGTGGTTGTGGGGCGCTTTTCTGATGACCTTTATCAACCCGAGTCATGGCGTGCTGCTTTCTTGCCCGTAACTGTGGGACAGTTTGTGGGTACCGATGACGGAACCATTTACATGGCCATGAACTACTATAATAGTGTTACAACGGGGGTTATGCGTGGCATAGCTCGCATGGATTTTGACGAAAATGGCAATGCCTCGGCTAAAATGTTGGTGCAAGCCACGGCTCCTTTTGCGGGTACGGCCACGGGCAAACAGGTGCAATTTACTACCAGCAACTCAGTCATCACATTCAACACTGATAATGTTGATGTGGTGGAGTATAACCTGCCCACTACTGACAATTACCCTTGTGTAACACGTACGCTCACAGGTAAGTTAGTGTTGGCACAAGCTTATGAAGGCTTGAAGCTTTACACACTGCCCGCCACAGCAACAGAGTTGCCTGCTGCCACCGAAGTGGTGGGTAACTTTGGACCACGACATAATGGTAGTGCCGCGTTGATGATGGATCACGGACGATTATTTGTGTGTGGATGCCCTTATGATGACTCTGCGATTGCAGGCTTTTTGGGTTGCTTTGACGGCACTAACTGGAGCGATATGGATGAAGACAATGCTCGCACCAAGCCCAGCAGCGAAGGACGTCGAGAAAAATATGCCTTTATTAACTCTGCTCACGTGAGTGTTGACCCACTTGACGCTAACCACGTGATGATGATTAGTAACCTTGAAGGTGTATATGAATACAAGGATGGTAAATTTGTTCAACTTTACAACACACTAAATTCGCCATTAGTGGCACCTTCGGTTATTCCTTACAACCAGCGCAACTCAAACATACGTACGGGAGGTGGAGCATATGACGCTGAAGGCAACTTGTGGGTTACGAATAACTTTACCCAACCTGTACTCAAAATTCTGAAAAAGAATGGCGAGTGGACTGATTTGGCTTGTAACGAGCTTGACTTGATGACACGTTCTGAAAACGTTATGTTCGATTCGCGTGGATGGGTGTGGGTTAACTGCCCTGAATGGACACCTGGCCATGGTAGCGGATTTGCCGTAATTGACTATGGGGGTACCATTGAGAACACAAGCGATGACCGTACAATCTTTTTTAAATCGGCCAATAACGAGGACGGCACAAAGTGTGACTTAAGTAACGTGAAGGTTATTGCTGAGGATAGGAACGGACAGATATGGGTGGGTTGCGAATCGGGCGTTTATAACATTGCTGACCCCGAAACGTGTTTCACTCAAGGGTTCACAATAAACCAACCCAAGGTGCCTCGTAATGATGGCACTGACTATGCTGACTACTTGTTGAATGGTAACATAGTGTCGGCTATTGCCGTTGATGCTGGCAACCGCAAATGGTTAGGTACTTTAGGCGCGGGTGTTTACTTGGTTAACGAGGATGGTTCTGAAGTTATTGAACACTTTCAAAAGAGTGACTCGCCATTGTTGTCAGATAACGTTTATAGTTTGGCCATTGACGAGAGTAACGGCCGCATGTACATTGGCACAGATAAGGGTTTATGCAGCTACGACACAGGGGTGACAGAGCCTCAACCCTCGCTTAACAAAAACAACTTGCACGTTTTTCCTAACCCTATACGCCCTGACTACTCAGGCATGCTCACTGTAAGCGGACTTACCATTGGGGCTGAAGTGAAGATACTCACCAGTGGTTCACAATTAGTGGCTCGCGGCACAGCTACTGGCGGTTCATGGCAATGGAACCTCACACAATCAAACACTGGGCAACGCGTTGCTCCTGGCGTATACTACATTATGGTGGCTACTTCTGATGGTAAAAAAACGGCAGCAAGCAAGGTCGTGATTTTATAAGTTGAACGGGTTGACAGGTTAACGGGTTAACAAGTTGACAAGTTGACAAGTTAACAAGTTGACAGGTTGACAGGTAAACAAGTTAACAAGTTGACGGGTTGACGGGTTAACGGGTAAGTTTGTCATGTTATTTAGTTCTTACCATTATGACTCTAACATAATAAGTAGTGTACAGCATACTTACCCGTTAACCCGTTAACTTGTCAACCCGTTAACCTGTCAAACCGTTAACCCGTTAACCATTAACCCATCAGCCCAAAAATCAGCCAACGGATAATAGGCAATCAAAAATTATAATAGGAGAATATCTTTATTTTAATTTTGATTGCCTATTCACATAGGTAACGCGTTGGCGGAATTAGTAAACAAGTTGACAAGTTAACGGGTTAACAGGTAAGTTTGCCGAGCTTTTTAAGTTTCCTGTCATTCTGGCTTTAACATAATAAGTGGTGTAAAGCATACTTACTTGTTAACCTGTCAACTTGTTAACCCGTTAACCTGAAATTCCGCCAACGGGTATAGGTAGGTAAGAAACAAGAACTTTAACTAACACAAGAGTCTATGCAAAATTTTATATCCGACTTAGCGCTTATACTCATATCGGCAGGTATTGTCACCCTGCTATTCAAACGGCTCAAGCAGCCTTTGGTGTTAGGTTACATCGTTGCAGGCTTTTTGGCTGGTCCACACATGCCCTACACTCCCAGCGTGAGCGATATGAGCAGCATTCACACTTGGGCCGACTTAGGTGTTATCTTTTTAATGTTCACCCTTGGCCTTGAATTCTCATTCAAGAAAATTGTAAAAATGGGCATAGGGCCTGTTGTGGCAGCCTGTTGTGTAATGTTCTGCATGATGAGTTTAGGCAGCATGGTAGGACACCTATTTGGCTGGGATAGCATGAACAGCCTTTTCCTTGGCGGAATGTTAGCCATGTCGAGTACTACCATTATATACAAAGCCTTTGACGACTTAGGACTCCGCCAACAAAAGTTTGCGGGCGAGGTGCTTTCGGTGCTTATACTTGAGGACATATTGGGTATATTGCTCATGGTAGTGCTCAGCGCTGTAGCCGTGTCGCGACAGTTTCAGGGCATGGAGTTGGTAGGCAGTCTGTTTAAGTTAGGCTTCTTCCTCATATTATGGTTTGTAGTAGGCGTATATGTTATACCTATTTTCTTACGCAAAACACATCGGTTAATGAACCGCGAAACATTGCTTGTGGTGAGCATTGGCCTTTGCTTTTTACTTGTGGTCATAGCCGAAAAGGTGGGTTATAGTTCGGCATTTGGTGCCTTCATGATGGGTAGCATATTGGCCGAAACGCTTGAGGCGGAACAAATAGAACGTGTAGTTTCACCTGTTAAGGACTTGTTTGGTGCCATTTTCTTTGTGTCAGTAGGCATGTTGGTCGACCCCGCTGTACTCGCCACTTATTGGCTACCTATCATGGTCATCTGTTTGGTCATCATTGTGGGACAAGCGGTATTTGGCACTGCCAGTTTCCTTATTTCAGGTCAGCCCTTGCGCATTGCGGTACAAGGCGGATTCTCATTGGCACAAATTGGTGAGTTTGCCTTCATATTGGCCTCATTAGGTACTACGTTAGGGGTAACAAGCGACTTTCTTTATCCTGTGGTAGTGGCGGTGAGCATTATTACCACCTTTTTCACTCCTTACATGATTAAGGCGGCATCGCCCGTATGCAATGTGTTAGAGCGCATTGTTCCGCCTGCGGTGATGCACCGATTGATGGAACGTGGACAAAAAGCGAATCCACACACCACACTTAACGACCATGTATGGAAACGCCTCATCACAGCCCTTGTTAGTCAGGTGGGTGCCTACCTCACACTTAGCGTGGCCATAATTCTTATTTCGTTTTCAGTATTACTCCCCCTGAGCCGTGCCACCTTAGGACATTGGGTGGGTAACGCTGTGTGTGGCGTGCTAACGTTGCTGATGGCCTCACCTTTTTTACGAGCCATTGTAATGCGTAAAAACCACTCTGAAGAATGGAAAGAACTTAAGTTGCGCAACCGCTTAAACCACGCAGCCCTATGGCTGACCTTTGTGGTACGCTACTTCATTGCCACTGCTGCCGTTTACTACATTCTCAACTTTTTGTCACCTTTTTGGTGGCCTTGGCATGTTGCTGCCTCACTGCTATTAGTGGCAGGCTTCATTGCATCGCGTCGCATAAAGTGGATAAGCATAAAAATGGAACGCACCTTTTTGCAGAACCTACGTTCACGCGAGGCACAAGCCTTGGCCAATGGCACTGAACCAGGTTATGCAGGTCGACTAACGAGCCGTAACATACACATTGCCGAATTAGAGGTACCCGATGATAGTGCTTGGGCAGGCCATCGCTTGCGCGAGTTAGACTTCAGTCATCACGATGGCGTAATGATTGCTGCCATTGTGCGCGGAGTGCATAGGCTGAACATACCCGATGGCGAAACAATTATATTCCCAGGCGACCGCATTGAAGCCATTGGTAACGATGAAAGTTTGCAACTATTTCAGCAACGAATGCAACAAGAACACATGGTTTATGCACCAGCCACCTGCCACCTGCAACTGCGCCGCTTGCTGGTAGCTGGTGACAGCCCACTCATTGGCATAGCCTTGCGCGATAGCGGCATTCGCTCTACTTATCATTGCATGGCAGTGGGCTTTGAGGACACCGACAACAACATTATACCTGCCACAGCTGAACGCATCATTAAGCGTAACGACACGCTATGGGTGGTGGGCGAAGAACACGACTTGCAAGTGTTAAGAACTCAAATAGCTCCCAAGAGCAACAAAAAAGCTTAAAGCGATTTTTTTCATCAGCAGCAATAGCCCCACACATAAACTTATCACCATGACTATTGACGAAAAAATAGTGCAACTGCGCCACACCATTCAGCAGCAACTGCAGCCATTAGTACAATCAGACTACGTGTTGTGGGGCTTGCCCTATCATGAAAACATAGGCGACACACTTATATGGCAAGGCGAATTGGCCTTTTTAAAGCAACTGCCCTTTAACTGCATCGGCACTTGCGGCTGGAATCGCTTGCCACAACAAGGGCAACTGCCACAAGGCACCACCCTACTGCTACATGGAGGGGGCTTTATGGGCGATGTTTGGCGCGAAGCATGGAACAGCATGCTCACTCGCCTTTCGGCCTATGCTCACCACCCCATAGTGCTATTACCCAACACATTATACTATAGTGACGAGCAGCTAATGGCTGACGACGCCAAGCGTTTGGCGCAATTTAGCCAATTAACCATTTGCCTTCGCGACCAACGCTCCTACCAATTAGCTCAAGCGCACTTTAGCAACCCCGTGTTGTTAGTGCCCGACATGGCCTTTTGCGTTTCTACTCAGCCCTTACGCCAAATGGCGAAAACGGCCAACCATCGTGGCACTCTTTTATTAAAGCGAAATGATAAGGAGGCTACCCAGATAACATTACCCTACTTGCCTAACATGGAACAACACGACTGGCCCACCGTGGGCGAATCGCTGCATTGGCAAGACCACACCTTCGACTTCATACAGCGCATCACCTCTTGTGCCGAACGCAGATGGCCACTCATAGCAACTACGCTACAACAACTTGAGAGCCTTTATGCTTATCACATTTATCGTAATTACCTCATACACAGTGGTGTTAAGTTACTAACCCCATATCAGCATATCATCACCACCCGTTTGCACGGCATGATACTATCCATGTTGCTCAACAAGCCTGTTAGCTACATTGATAATAGCTATGGCAAAATCTCTGCCTTTTACAACACATGGCTCTCCGATGTTGACAATGTAAAACCGTGGCCTTGACACGCAGCATGCACAATACCCACAAGTGGTGATTGCACATTGCACCACGTAATAGTACTTTTGCAGCGTGAATAAAGAATTAAGAATGTTGACATTGACAAGACGCATCGCCTTGCCAATGCTTTTTGGAATGTGTCATGCTGTAGCCATGGCACACCATGATGAGTTTGAGCACAATCATAATAATGTGCCATTTACCGATCAAATAACTTGCGATAGTGCTAAGACAAATCAATCTTCAGCACGCATCACCTATGATCTTACCGCTATAACTGAAGGACAATGGAACCTTACATCGGGGCGTGGCGGTTGGGCCAATAAGTTGGATGCGGGCATAGGAGTGAAGCTGTGGACCGGAGCTTCAGCCGAAGGACGTGTGCTGTCTACTTGGCAACCCACTGACGCTGTGGCCGATGTGTGGCAGGACTTTTCAAACATCAATGCTCCTAATCGTCCCTTACGTCTTGTACACTTTGGCTTGCAACAAACTCTTGGCAAAATGAGTGTCTACGCAGGTTTGCGCGAGGCCGATGAAGATTATTTTTGTACCCCATTGGCTGGCATATCAACAGGAGCCTCGTGTGGCTGTGCTCCTACGGTAAACGATAACTTTCACATTAACGTATTTCCACTCACCTCGCTCGGTTTGCATGTCACCTACCAACCTATTGAGCCACTCACCATTCAAGCCAGTTTGTACAACGGCATAGCCTACGACACCTTTCACCGTTCCTTTCGTTTCCGTCCACATCGCGATGGGGTCATTACCCTTGGTTCAATAAGTTACGAACGTCCTGCCGACAACGATGAGGACTTTGGTGCTACTTATCTCATAGGTTGGAACTTTGGCAATCACTATCGCGAGAGTACACAACGTCGCCATTCGCAATCGGGCTTTTGGCTCACAGTAGAACAGCCCATTTGCCACTTAGGACGAGTAGGTGTAGCCGTAGGTGCCACCTATGCCCACGAATTTAAAGACCCAGAAGTAGCCACAGGCTATTGGAATGGCACTTTGGCTCTTAACCGCTTAACACGCATAGGTGGAACCTTTGCCTTGGTTTTTAATCGTGCCTATTACCATGAAGCCCATGAGAGCGACCTCGAAGCTACCTTCAGTTTGCCACTGGGCAAATACTTCACATTGCAGCCAGCCCTTCACCACTACTCCACCAATGGACAGAGCCAATGGTTTGCTCAAATGCGAGTAACGTTTGCCTTGTAAGTTGAAACCACTTCAAACCGTTAAGGTGTGTGCTAAAACACACAAAAATTATGAAAAAGTTTGTCCACTCACACAAAATACCTAACTTGCGCCCCGATTAGCAACTCTATAACTAACCCGTTGGCGGAATTTTTGGTTAACGGGTTAACAAGTTGACAGGTTAACAAGTAAGTATGCTTTACATTACCTATTGTGTTAAATTCTGAATGGTGAAAAGCTTAATAAGTTGGCAAACTTACCTGTTAACCCGTTAACTTGTCAACTTGTTTACTAATTCCGCCAACGCGTATAACTAATAACACAACACAATGAAACACCTAAAACTATTAGCACCCTTGGCCGTGTTGTTACTACTGACAAGCTGTGTGAGCAAGAAAAAACTTGCTGAGGTGCAAACTAATTATGACCAGCTGAAAACCGAACACGCTGCGTTACAAAAGGATTATAATAATGCCCAAGTGCGCATTGCTGAATACACCTCTGACTCAAAGAGCCTTGCCGCCCGCTTGAAAGAGGAACAACAACGCAATGCTGAAATGAAAGAGGCCTATAGCAAGTTGCAAAGCTCCTATCAAAGCAACGTGCAACAGGGCAATGTAAACATTTCAAAACTGGTTGATGAAATCAATGCTTCGAACAAGTTTATCAAGCAACTGGTTGATGCCAAGAGCAAGAGCGACTCGCTGAATCAAGCCTTGACCAACAAGTTAACTCGTTCGCTCACTCGCTCTGAAATGAACGATGTTGACGTGCAAGTGCTCAAAGGAGTAGTTTACATCTCGTTGGCCGACAACATGCTTTACAAGAGTGGTAGCTACGAAATTGGCGACCGCGCTGGTGAAACTCTTTCAAAAATTGCCAAAATCATTACTGACTATAAAGACTACGATGTTTTGGTTGAAGGTAACACTGACAACGTACCCATTTCACAAAAGAACATTCGCAACAACTGGGACCTCTCTGCTCTGCGTGCTTCGTCAGTGGTACAGGCCTTGCAAAACCAATATGGTGTTGACCCTAAACGCTTGAGTGCTGCTGGCCGTGGCGAGTACAACCCTGTAGCCTCTAACAACACCGAGGTGGGGAAACAGCGTAACCGACGCACACAAATTATCATCACACCTAAGCTCGATCAATTCATGGACCTTATTGACGAGGCTCCTGAACAGCAACAAAAATAATAAGAAGGCATAATTTTGTAAGCCTTACCCATTGGCGGAATTTCAGGTTAACGGGTTAACAAGTTGACAGGTTAACAAG
>SAMEA3663105__coassemble_736_pt1 | contig 13408 bp, 13 predicted proteins | sample SAMEA3663105__metabat2_low_PE_034 | metagenome-assembled genome bin SAMEA3663105 (sample SAMEA3663105) | pig gut metagenome | biome: pig gut; feature: pig-associated habitat; material: faeces | place: Denmark | collected 2012
TTTAGCTCGTTTTACCTTATTTTTTTACGCAATCCTTATCCCGAACTCGCGTTAAAGAAAAAGCCTACCTTGCTCGTGTTCGTGATGTATTCTACTTTTGTTGCTTCACCTCCCTGCGTTATTCTGATGTGTACGCCCTCACAAAAAAAGACATATATGATGACACTATACACATCACTACCCAAAAAACAAATGACAAACTTACTATTGAGCTAAATAACTACTCGCGCACCATTCTTGCGCGTTACACCCACCTTGAAGGCGACAAAGCCCTTCCCGTCATTAGTAATCAAAAGATGAACCAATACTTAAAAGAGTTAGGCCGTGAGTGTAGCCTCAACGAGCCAATAACCGACATCTATTATATTGGAGGAAAAAAAATAGTTGAAACGCGCGCCAAGTGGGAAGCACTCGGCACCCATTGTGGAAGGCGTACTTTTATATGCAATGCCCTCATGTTAGGTATAGCTCCTAGTGTAGTAATGAAATGGACGGGGCACAGCGATTATAAAAGCATGAAACCTTACATAGACATTGCTGATAGTGCAAAAAAAAGAGCTATGTCATTGTTCAATCAACAATAACATAGCTTGAAGAAATACTTAAAGTGTCGCTAAAAATGTCGCTATCAATTATTAAACTTATTGATAATCAGCACGCTTAGTGGACCAGGAGGGGCTCGAACCCTCGTCCAAACAAGGGAGCAATACGCTTTCTACATGCTTATCGTAGACTTGATTTTCGAGTGTTGGCAAGACCTACGCCACCAACCAACACCTTATCCTTTAAAAAGTTCGCTCGTGTTGCAAGGCCAACACAAACTAGCACCGATTTATCTGCACCACCTTGTCAAGTTGCCTCGGGGCAAGAGCGCTTGGGTGATGTCTCGTTCCAACACCTTGTGTCGGAATTAAGCCTGGTCTACTATACTTCGATTAGGCAGCGAGAGCAAAGTTGTTTTCGCCAGTTAAATTGTTGAAGGCCGTGATTTAAGTGACCACCTCCAGGCTCACTGCATGCTTACGCACCGATCCGTCTCGCTGTCAAATCCAATCTGGCCCTTGATAGCAAACTTTATGTATCATTGCGTTATGGAATTGCAAATGTAGTACTTTTGCTTTGTATGGGCAAGTTTATGCACGAATTTTTATTTTTCTTATTGTAAAATGGCTAAGCAACAATGTTAGGCTTTTGTACTTTTGCTAAAGATGGCAATACCTATAATAGTAAGCAACCCATTGAGCACTAATAGTTCATAGCCAAAAGTATAGCCCCACCACAAAGGGGCAAAGTGGTCGAGTAAGCCACACACGAGTGGTGATAACAAGCACACATATGGGGATATGCGGTCGTTGATAGGACGGTGTGTGAATAAGCCATAAGCATAGAGTCCTAATAAAGGACCATAGGTGTAAGAGGCCATAACATAAATTGAATTAAGTACATTGTCATTGCCTATGATTCGAAATAGCACAATGCATAGCACAAAGGATAATGCAACACACAAGTGTACACACCTACGTTTATGGAGAGACTGTTTCTGTTTCTCAGACAACTCGTTCATGCCTAAAAGGTCAATGCATATGGTGGTAGTAAGAGCAGTCATGGCAGAGTCGGCACTTGAAAATGCTGCTGCTACAATACCAATGGTAAAGGGCACTATAATCCAATGGCCTAAGGTGCCCGAACTTACTAACCAAGGTAATAATTGGTCGCTCACTGTTGGTGGTGTGAGTTGCTGTTGCGCACAAAGGGTATAAAGCAAAATGCCAAGTGCCAAAAACAAAGCGTTGACGGGTAAAAAGGCCAGTCCGTAGCAACACATATCCTTTTGTGCTTCACGCAAGGTGCGGCATGTTAGGTTCTTTTGCATCATGTCTTGATCAAGTCCTGTCATGACAATAACAATAAAGGTGCCGCTGATAAATTGCCGCCAAAATGCTTGAGGGCTATGTACGTCCCATTCCCACACACGACACATGGGGCTGTGAGTGATGGTATGCACCATTTGCGAAAGGTTAAGTTGCATTTTGTTGGCAGCTATAACCATGAAGCCTACGGCTGCTAATAACAAACAAGCTGTTTGCAAGGCATCAGTACGCACGATGGTTTGTATGCCGCTGCGGTGCGTATAGAGCCACATGAGCAGAAGCATGATAATGGTTGTGATGGTGAATGGAAACCAACCATCACCCCATAATGGCGTTACAATGAATTGTGTGAGAACTACGCATACTAAGTAGAGTCGAGCTGCAGCCCCCGTAAGTTTGCTAAGCACAAAGAACCATGCACCAATGTGATGTGTGCGGGGGCCAAAGCGGGTGTTGAGATAAGCATAGATGCTGGTGAGCCTTAGTTTGTAATAAACGGGCAATAGCACAAAGGCCACTATAATGTAACCCACTATGAAGCCCATGCACATTTGTAGGTAAGTCATGCCCGTTGAAGCAGCCCAACCTGGTACTGAGATGAAGGTCACACCTGAAATGCTGGCTCCTATCATGCCAAAGGCTACCATCCACCAAGGTGATTGTCTTCCTGCGCGAAAAAAAGCGTTATTACCTTTGGCTCCATGTTGGCTGGTGTGGTGTGAAAGTAGAAGTAGTATAAAAAAATAGCCCACCAATGTGGCGAGCATAAAGAGTGAAGTTGTCATGATGTGTGTGTGGCTGGTGCTAAGTAGGTATTTAAAATTAGTTGATATGCTTTGGTGCATGTTTGTTCCACATGTTTAGGTTGCATTGCTCACGTAATCCGCTACGCTCGTTCTTTCATGTCAAGCTTATGAAACAAGTATGCACCAAGGCATATCAACTGATTCTGAACACGATTATATAAACTAATTTTGAATACCTACTTATTGATTTGGACTGCAACAAAAATGATAGTTGCAATAACCCCCAAAATGATAGAAATGATAGTCCACTTTTTGGCTTCATTGGCACAACGACATGCCTCGTCGTAGTTACCATTACAGTATAAATTGTTTACTCGTGCAGCCTTTATAATGGCTACGATGCCAGTGGGTGTGCAACAAAATATGGTACAAAGTATGGCTGCAGCCAAGTGATTTTTGGGAATGGGTTGTTGTGTCATATATACTATGAGTGGTATAAGGTTAGAATGTTGTGCTATTTACAATAGCGGTTATTCCACCAAAGTATGAGAGAAGTAGTAGAAAGTAAAGAATAGAACCAACGATGGATGCGATGCATCCGTATATTGACCATTTTTTTGCTTTTTGAGATGCTTCAATGGCTCCAGCCATGTTGCCCATGACGTAGCGGTCAGATACCTTGCTGGCGTAAACAATGGCAACAATGCCTGTAGGTATGCAGCAAAATATGGTGCTGAGAATGGCCCAAACTAAATTGCTATTAGGACAGGGTGGTGTGTTGCGCTGTTGCTGCTGAGTAGTATTATTATCATAGTGCGCAGACTGTTCACTATTAGTTTGATAAGATGAAGAATTATAAGTGGCGTCGTTGTGCGAGGGTGGCGGTGTAGCATTGTTGTATTTTGTAGTTATAAAATCTCGAAGTTCGTCAATGCTGCCAGCACGTTGCCACTCAGCCATGCCTGTACACCACACCATGGTGTTAGCATTGATGCCATACATCGCAAACTGCATGGGACTTACAGGTCCCTTTTGCTGGTTGTTATTGTCAAGGTAAAAATAGTTGTTCATATTTATATAGAGATGTTAAGTATGCAAATATAGCATAAATGAACCATTGAACCAAGACATGAGTAGCAAAAAATGAATATTCCCGTTTTCGTTGAAAGTAATGTTTTCACTTTCATCGAAAACGGGAGCATTCTGTTTATTAGTGAAGTAGTTGCTTATGCTTGCACGTAATTCATTACATCATCGGGGGTGAGGTGCATAACAAATGTGTGGTGCTTGGCAATTTCAGCCTCAACAAAGTTAGCGTAAACACGTACGCTCTTGCCAAATAATTCAGCATTTTCATTGGCATTGTGCAGCAACAAGTGGAGCATAATGATGTCGCCAGCCATTTCAACCAAGTGACGAGCACAGAGGTCGTGGAAAGCAGCATCACCAGCTTCCTTAACGTGAGCAACAGCCTCTTCAAATTTATCAGCCATAGCTTTAGCACGTGCTTGTATGGGTTTTAGTTCGTCATTAACTTGAGCTGTCTCAAAGTCGCGCATTTGCGACAGGTAAGAACCATTAGTTACATAGCGGATAGCAGCTACCACTTGCAATTGTGTGGTACCTTCGTAAATAGACGTAATACGCGCATCGCGGTAGTAACGCTGAATGGGATATTCCATCATAAAGCCCGAACCACCATGAATCTGAATAGCATCGTAGGTGTTTTGGTTACAATATTCAGAGTTCATGCCCTTAGCTAAAGGTGTGAGTGAGTCAGCTAACTTAGCATAAGTTTTTTGCTCCTTGCGTTCCTCAGGCTCAAGTTTGCGCTCGCGTGCAATGTCTTCAAGTGCCTTATAAATGTCAACGTAACGTGAGCATTGATAAAGCAAAGCACGACCTGCATCAAGTTTGGCTTTCATGAGAGCCAACATGTCATAAACGGCAGGGAAGTTGATAATAGCCTTGCCAAACTGTTCACGATCGCGTGCATAAGCCAAGCCCTCGTTATAGGCCGCTTGTGAAATGCCCACACTCTGAGCTGCAATGCCCAAACGTGCCCCATTCATCAAGGCCATAACATACTTGATAAGTCCCAAACGACGCTCACCGCAAAGTTCGGCTTTCGCGTTTTTGTAAACCAACTCACAAGTAGGACTACCATGAATGCCCAGTTTGTTTTCAATGCGGCGTACATTAACGCCACCTTGGTTCTTGTCGTAAATAAACATTGACAAGCCACGGCCATCAACCGTACCCTCTTCAGAACGAGCCAAAACCAGGTGCAAATCAGCATCACCATTAGTGATGAAGCGTTTTACACCATTCAAGAGCCAGCAACCCTCTTCTTCAGAGTAAGTAGCCTTGAGCATAACGTGCTGAAGGTCAGAACCTGCGTCAGGCTCGGTCAAGTCCATTGACATGGTTTCACCAGCACAAATGCGAGGTATGAAACGGCTGTGTTGGTCTTCATTACCAAACTCATAGAGCGTTTCAATGCAGTCCTGTAGACTCCAAATGTTGCCAAACCCAGCATCGCTTGCAGCCACCAGCTCAGCACACATGGTGTAAGGTGTGATAGGGAAGTTTAAGCCACCAAAACGGCGAGGCATGGTCATACCATTCAAACCAGCTTTAACCATGGCATCAAGGTTGTCGGCAGTGCCGCTGGCATAACGCACGCGGTCGCCTTCATGGTGTGGCCCTTCAAGGTCAACACCCTCAGCATTGTCGGCAATGGTAGTGCCTGCTAACTCACCTGTAATGTCGAGCACACGGTCGTAGTTGTCCATAGCGTCCTCAAAATCGAGTGGCGCATAATCAAATGTATCTTTATCGCGAAAGTTGCGTTCTTTTAGTTCCACGATGTGCTTCATGAGCGGATGGTTTAGCTCAAAGCGCAATTCTGCGTGGTCAGTATAATTGTTTGCCATTGTTCCTTATTAGTTCTTGCAGAATTATTTTTATAAAGATTAATAGCCTAATACCTAAATGAACTCCATTTTTCTTTTTTTGAATAATGACATAGTAGACATCATGACAAAAGTCTGTAGTAATGCTTATTAGCTATACCATAATGAGCAAGTTTAGGCAGTATCTTATGTATTATCTTCTGCTTAAATACCTTAAATTATTTGCTATTGCTCTTATAGTACTTAATCAATTTAGGTACAACCTCTTCAACCGAACCTGTAATAATATAGTCGGCAATTTGGTTAATAGGAGCTTCGGGGTCGGTATTGATTGAGATGATAATGCCACTCTCTTTCATACCAGCCACGTGCTGAATAGCACCACTAATGCCACAAGCAATGTACACTTTGGGACGAACCGTCACACCCGTTTGGCCAATTTGCAAGTCGTGTTCGCAATAGCCTGCATCAACAGCGGCACGGCTGGCTCCCACTTCGCCATGCAGTTCTTCAGCCAATTTGCGCAGCAAGTCAAAGCCTTCTTTACTGCCTACACCATAGCCACCAGCCACAATGATGGGTGCACCCTTGAGATTGTTTTTGGCCTTTTCAACATGGCGTTCAAGCACTTTGACCACGTAGTCCGTATCGGGCACAAATTTAGCCACGTCCTCATACACCACTTCACCCTTATAGTTGTCATCCACCTTTTCGGCCTTCATTACGCCTGAGCGAACGGTAGCCATTTGAGGGCGATGGTCGGGATTAACAATAGTTGCTACAATGTTGCCACCAAAAGCAGGACGAATTTGGTAGAGCAAATTGTCATAGTGCTTTTTGTTCTTTTTGTCGTCAAAATCGCCAATTTCAAGAGCCGTACAGTCAGCAGTCAAGCCACTGGTGAGTGATGATGAAACGCGCGGACCCAGGTCGCGTCCTATAACCGTAGCCCCCATCAAGCAAATTTGTGGTTTCTCTTGTTTAAACAAGTTGACCAAAATGCTCGTGTGAGGTTTTGAAGTGTAGGGGAATAAGCCTTCAGCGTCAAACACGTGAAGTTTATCAACACCATATGAAAGAATTTCCTTTTCAACCTTGCCTTTAATGTCAGTGCCAGCCACAATGGCTTCGAGCTGAACACCCAATTGGTTGGCAAGTTTGCGTCCTTTAGTCAGGAGTTCGTATGAAACCTCCTCAACTTGGGCTTTATCTATTTCGCAGTAAACAAAAACGTTATTCATAGCGATATTTTTGCTAATATATAAGTGAGTTAATGTGTGAATGCCATGTCATAGCTTAAGTGACGTGTTAGCCCCCTATAGTTATGTTTGCATCCCATCATTAGCCAATTATCCGATAGTGTGACTTTCAAGTAACTCTTTAACCAAATTCTCAACATCGGCATCAGAGCCAGTGAGGCGTTTGCTCTCTTTAGCTTTGAACACAATGTTTTGCACAGCTTTCACCTTAGTAGGAGAACCAGCCAAACCACATTGTGCAAGGTCGCCATCAACGTCAGCCACACTCCATTGTGCAATAGTCAAGTAAGGCTTTTTTTCATATTCCTCAGCATAAGCCAAGCCTTCAGCAGGACGTTCCATCGGAGCCGAAGCACGTTTATACTTCATCACCAATTTAGCATTGCGGGGGCGGCAAGGTGCAGCATTGCCATTAACGGTAAGCAGAATGGGCATGGGAGCCTCAACGCGTTCGGTGCCACCATCAATGTGACGTGTAACAATCACTTTGCCATCCTTAATTTCGTCAACACTTGTAACGTAGGTAACTTGGTTTAAGTTGAGCTTTTGTGCTACTTGTGGACCTACTTGTGCTGTGTCGCCATCAATAGCTTGGCGTCCGCCTAATACAATGTCGGGAATACCAATTTTCTTGATAGCTTGTGCCAACGCATAGCTTGTAGCTAAAGTGTCGGCACCAGCAAAAGCACGGTCGGTAAGCAGATATCCGCCATCGGCACCACGATAAAGTCCTTCACGAATAACCTCAGTGGCACGCGGAGGACCCATGGTAAGAATGTGTACGGTAGAACCTGGGTTCTGCTCTTTAAGGCGCAAAGCTTGTTCAAGAGCATTTAAGTCCTCAGGGTTGAAGATGGCAGGCAGAGCAGCACGATTAACGGTGCCCTCAGGAGTCATCGCGTCCTTGCCCACATTGCGGGTGTCGGGTACTTGCTTGGCAAGCACAACAATTTTCAGACTCATATTATATTTGCTTGTTTTGTAGTGTTATTTGGCCACAAGGTGTAGGGTATGTGTTGGGCGCATACGAGCACCAAGACCAATGCAATAAATGTTTTTCTTACTAAATGGTCCAAGACCAAAAAGCCTTGACCAATGTGTGGCAAAATTAGTGTTTTTTGTCAAGTGAGCAAAGCAAAGCTATTTTTTTGTGCTGATTTTGTCTGTCCGTAATGTTGAGTGTGTAAATAGAATTTCAAAAAAACGAAAAGAGGTAGACACCCAGCAAATGCACTTGAAAAGTACAATAATGTGGTAGAAATGCGAACTGTGAGCCACCTTTTTTATTAACAATAGTGTTTACATGGACGCGTTTTTGTATATTTGCATAGAAAAGAAGTTGAGATGTCGAAGCACGTTTAGTCACATGCATCCTCCTCTTATCCCAAGCTAACAACCCCCATTTGCTATGATAGATCCCTTTGCTCCCACATATCGGGCTGTGCCTGAAGCGGCCACGCAGGCACAACCTAAGGCACTATCGCTTTTTGAACTGAATGCCCGCGTACGTGGTATGCTACATCATACCATGCCCGATAACTATTGGGTGGCAGCCGAAATAAGCGAGCTACGTGTAGCCTCAAATGGACATTGCTACCTTGAACTGGTGCAAAAGGACGAAGCCAGTGGGTCGCTTGTGGCCAAGGCAAGAGCCACTATATGGCGACAGAGCTATGTGATGGTCAGCACTCACTTTGAACGAGCTACACAGCAACGTTTAATGTCGGGCATTAAGGTGTTGGTGTACGTGTCGGTTGAGTTTCATGAACTATATGGTTTTTCGCTCAATATTATAGACATTGACCCCACTTACACCTTAGGCGATTTGGCCCAGCAACGCAATGAAATCATACGTCAGTTGCAGGAAGATGGGGTGATGGATTTGAACAAGGAGCTACCTTTGCCCCGTGTAATAAAACGTGTGGCTGTGATATCAAGTGCCACCGCTGCAGGCTATGGCGATTTTTGCAATCAGTTAGAGCAGAGCGGATACGAGTTTACCATTCAACTATTCCCCGCTACAATGCAAGGCAATCAAGTTGAATCCAGTGTTATTGCAGCCCTTGACACCATAGCTGCTGAATTAAATGAGTGGGATGTGGTGGTAATAATAAGAGGGGGGGGTGCAGCCACCGATTTAAATGGGTTTGACTCTTACCTCTTAGCCGCTAATGTAGCCCAATATCCCTTACCCATACTTACGGGCATAGGACATGAGCGTGACGACACTATTATTGACCTTGTTGCCCACACGCGCTTAAAAACCCCCACCGCAGTGGCTGCTTTCCTCATTGAAAGACGAGGCAATGAAGCGGCCTTGTTGCAGAATTTGAAAGAGCGCTTGTTGCATGCCGTTCAACAACGTTTGAACAATGAAAAAAGCCAATTCGAGGTATTGCTACAGCGCAACAGACTGGGCATTAACCAACAAATGACGTACCAGCGTCAATGGTTGGAGCGTTTGAGTCATCGCTTTGAGTTAACTTCAAGCCAATACGTCGGTGTGCAGCGAAAGGCATTGATGCGTTTGTCGTTGCAAATGGAGGGAAGTGTGCAGCGGCGTTTGCAGCGCGAACAGCAATTAACGCAAGCCATAGCACCCCGTTTGCAGTTAGCCGTAGCCCATGTGATGGAGCAGCGTACCCAACAATTAACCTTGTTGCAGCGGAGTGTGAAAATGGCCAGTCCCGATCGCATACTTGCCATGGGGTTCAGCATAACCCAACACAACGGCAAAGCTGTGCGCAATGGCCAAACATTGTGCAAGGGCGATGAAATCATAACCACCTTTGCTCACGGACAAGTGAAGAGTGTGGTGAAATAAAAAAATAAGGCAATGGCAAAGAAAACGAATCTCACCTATGAGGCCGCAATGGAGCGCTTAGAAACCATTGTGCAAGGCTTTGAACAAAATACATTAGAACTTGACCAACTCACAACGCAGTTGGCCGAAGCACAAGAATTGATAAAATACTGTAGCGGAAAGTTGCAGCAAGTTGAAAACGATGTAAAGAAAATACTCAATAATGAGCAAGAATAAACTCGCCAAGTTTGCCGACATGGAGCGTTATCCGCACGTGTTTCAGGCAGCCGATGTAGCCACCAACATGGAACCCTTTGCCATGAAAGGCCGATGGCATACCGACTTTTTTCATAACGACCATCCTATAGTGCTCGAACTGGGTTGTGGACGTGGAGAATATACAGTTGGTTTAGGTCGATTGTTTCCCGACAAAAATTTTATAGGAGTTGATATAAAAGGAGCGCGCATGTGGACGGGAGCAACCGAATCGCTTGAAGCAGGCATGACGAATGTAGCCTTTCTGCGCACACACATTGAGTTCATAGAACGATTCTTTGCCCCTGGCGAGGTGGCCGAAATATGGCTCACCTTTTCCGATCCACAAATGAAGAAGGTGACCAAGCGCCTAACTTCTACTTATTTTATGAATCGTTATCGCCACTTTTTGCAAGATGGTGGACTTATTCATCTGAAAACGGATAGCAATTTTCTGTTTACCTATACCCAATATATGGTAAATGAAAATCACTTGCCAGTGCTGTTTCACACCGATGACCTTTATCACACCTTGAGTGCGGAGCAAGATGATGAGGTAAAACAAATACTCGGCATACAAACCTATTACGAGCAGCAATGGATAGCACGCGGACTTACCATAAAATATCTAAAGTTTGAATTACCACAGAAAGGTGACTTGATGGAGCCTGATGTTGAAATAGAGCTGGACGATTATCGTAGCTATAACCGCAGCAAGCGTTCGGGGCTAACCACCAGCAAGTAATAAGTAGGTGTTCAAAATTAGTTTATATAATCGTGTTCAAAATGAGTCGATATGCCTTGGCGCATTCTTTCGCCCATAAACATAGGTTTCATCAGTCACGTAGCCCGCTACGCTCCCTCTTCAACCTATGTTTCTGAACGAAAGACTGCACCCATTCATATCAACTAATTTTTAACACCTACTTATCTGAGTAACATTGAACTACAAGCAAAAACTGAAAAGTTGATGAGTAGCTGACCTATTCATGGCCTTGTACTTAATTAACGAAATAAAGATTTTAAATAAAAACAATGCAATTATATCCCAAACTCATAACCGATGCCTTAGCGCAAGTGCGCTACCCAGGCAACGGAAAAAACTTGATTGAAGCGGGCATGGTTGAGGATGACCTACGCATCGATGGCATGCACGTTTCATTTTCGTTGATATTTGAAAAATCAACTGACCCCTTCATGAAGTCGGTTGTAAAATCGGCCGAAGCAGCTATTCACACTTATGTGGACAAAGGTGTTGAGGTGGAAATTAAAACAAAAACTACGCAAGCAGCACGTCCTGAACCAGGTAAAATGTTGCCACAAGTGAAGAATGTGATAGCCGTAAGTTCAGGCAAAGGCGGTGTAGGCAAGAGTACCGTGGCTGCTAACTTAGCAGTTTCATTGGCCAAGTTAGGCTACAAAGTGGGTTTGCTTGATGCCGACATATTTGGCCCTTCGGTTCCCAAAATGTTCCACATGGAGGCAGAAAACATCTTTGCCGAAATGAAAGATGGTCGTCAAGTGTTGATACCAGCCCTTAAATATGGTGTGAAAATACTGAGCATTGGTTTCTTCGTTAATCCCGACACAGCCACTTTGTGGCGTGGAGGTATGGCTTCAAATGCTTTGAAACAATTAATAGCTGATGCCGATTGGGGCGAACTCGACTATTTTGTGCTCGATACGCCTCCTGGCACCTCAGACATTCACCTCACCTTGTTACAGAACCTTGCCATCACAGGTGCAGTGATAGTTTCAACACCACAAGCCGTGGCTTTGGCCGATGCGCGTAAAGGTATAGACATGTATCGCAACGAAAAGGTGAATGTGCCTATTCTCGGTTTGGTTGAAAACATGGCATGGTTCACTCCTGCCGAATTGCCCGAAAATAAATATTACTTGTTTGGCAAGGAAGGAGTAAAGCGTTTAGCTGACGAAATGCAAGTACCCCTTTTAGGTCAGATACCTATAGTACAGAGCATATGCGAGAGTGGTGATGAAGGAGAACCCGCTGCTGTAAAAGACAACACTATGACTTCATTGGCTTTCCGCTCATTGGCCGAAGCCGTGGTGCGTGAAACTGAAAAACGTAATCAAGAATTGCCTGCAACGCATATTGTAGAAATGAAAAAGTAATTGAATTCTTGGTTAACAGGTTAGCAAGTTGACGGGTTTACTTGTCAACTTGTTTACTATTTCCGCTAACGTGTTATTAAATATAAAAGAACAATGCTTAAGATAGGAGATAAAGTTCGCTTTCTGAACGATGTCGGAGGTGGAACTGTAACAGGTTTCCAAGGCAAAGACATAGTGTTAGTGGCCGATGCCGATGGTTTTGAAATACCCACCTTGGTGAGTGAAGTAGTGGCCGTTGAGACCGATGATTATAACATTGCCAAAGTGGTGGCGGGGCAGAAGAAAAAGAAAAAAGATGATGGCCCCATGCCCACATCTGTAAAAAATGCACTGGCTGTGACCGATGATGAGGAGGAGGAAGAAACTGACGTGGCTGATAAGGAAATCACTTATCGCCCCATGGCACAAGAGCGTCGTGGTGCAAATGAGCTAAACCTGTTTCTTGCCTTTGTGCCGCAAAACGAAAAAGCACTGAGCGAAACGGCTTTCGATGTTTATTTGGTAAACGATTGCAACTACTACTTTCACTATAGCCTATTCACTTATGAGGGGCGTTCGTGCCATTTACGTCACGAGGGCGAAATAGCTCCCAACACAAAGGTCCTGCTTGAAGAGTTGCAGCGAGGCAGAGTGGAAGAATGGCAGCGCATCACCCTTCAAACCTTAGCCTTTAAGCGCGATAAGGCATTTTTGCCCAAGCCAGCTTTCAGTGTGAATGTGCGAGTAGACGGCACAAAGTTTTATAAGTTGCACACATTCCATGCCACCGACTTCTTTCATCACCCAGCTTTGGTGTACGACATTGTGAAAAATGATCATGCTGCGCGTTCCATGTTTGTTGATGCTGATGAATTGCAAGAGGCCATGCAAACACCTGAAGAGCAGGTAAATCCCAAGGTGATGCGTGTGAGTGCAGCTGAAAAACGTGCATTGCAAAAGCAAGATCGCAATGCCATTATGGAGGTAGATTTGCATGCTGATGAGTTACTTGACACGCTGGCAGGCTTAGAGTCAAAAGATATTTTACAATATCAGCTAAAGGTGTTCCGCGAAACGCTCAATGAGCACTTAAAGGATCGTGGACGTCGCATAGTGTTTATACATGGCAAGGGTGAAGGTGTGCTTCGCAATGCCATATTAAAGGAACTGCGCACACACTTCAAGCAATGCCGTTACCAAGATGCATCATTCCGCGAATATGGTTATGGTGCAACTATGGTTACTATTTAAGAGCCTGTGGCGTAATTCTTGGTTAACGGGTTGACGAGTTAACGGGTTGACGGATTAACAAGTTGACAAGTTAACGGGTTGACAGGTAAGCATGTAATGGTAAAAAACAACTTGACCTATTTTAAGTTAAGTAGGTACTACGTACTCTAAAGGTGTTGAGCACATGCTCAACACTTATGCATATTAGTACTAC
>SAMEA3663105__coassemble_739_pt1 | contig 13329 bp, 12 predicted proteins | sample SAMEA3663105__metabat2_low_PE_034 | metagenome-assembled genome bin SAMEA3663105 (sample SAMEA3663105) | pig gut metagenome | biome: pig gut; feature: pig-associated habitat; material: faeces | place: Denmark | collected 2012
ACAAAGATATGGATTATTGGAGGGGGAATAAAGTCGGCTTAGTTCGGATGGTTACTTCTCATTCATATAGTTCGCTATACCCTCCTCGGTTTCCCCCGTTATTGGGGGGCATAAACTTTCGATTGAAGAAAACATCTGCATCCTAATAAAGCCCTTTTAATGTAAAAATAATTTTGAATACCTACTTATATATGCTGAGGTTGCTTCCTATATGTATGCGGTTGTATCTATAGGGTATCATGTGAACTATAGTTTTTGTAAATTACACAGTAAAGTAAAGCGTATGATAATAACAATTAGTGAAATACGGAATAATCATAGTTTATTTTCAATTGAAGGATTTTTCCTTCGTAATAGTGCTTATTTCGATAATGAGTGTTTTCTTTGTTTTCATAGTGTTGTATTATGGGGGGAAATAGAAATTTGATGCTTAAATAAAATCCTGAAGTGTGAAAAACTATCTTTTTTGAATGCTTTTTTGCGCTGATTTCTCAAAAAAGATTTATACAGAGCATACTTTCTGTTTCAATATTGTCAATTATGCTTTTATCATTGTATCTTTGCTATGTAATAAAAGAGAGTGTTAGTAAAACGTTTACAGTGTGTGCTTGCAGTAAAAACAATGTGAACATGCATGTGAGTTTACGATAACTTTGCTGACAACAACAAAAAGTACAGGCAACATTTACTTATTCATTATACTTTATGGATAAAATTCTATTTATATTATCCTCTCTCATATTGTTCACCTCTTGTGCTGAGCAGTACAATATTGCTGGTAATTCAAATATTGCATGTTTGGATGGTCGAATGCTCTATTTGCGCGTGTCTTCAGCAGAAAAAGGGCAGCACAAAGATATACAGCAAACCACCATTTCAGTTTGCTTAGATTCATGCAAGGTTGTACATGGACGTTTTAGCTTTGAAGGTGATGTTGATTCTGCAAGGATGGCAATGCTATATACAGGCAATCAATGTGTAATGCCATTGGTGCTTGAAAATGGAAATTTAAATATTCAAGTGGACAATGCTCTGCAACGTGTTTCGGGGGGACCATTAAATGACAAACTTTATTCTTTTTTCAAGAAACGTGGTCGTTTGGATAATGAGCTATGGGAGTTGCAACAATTAACTATGCGTATGATGCGTGAAGGCTATTCGCCCAAAGAAATACAACAACGTGTTGGAAAAAAATCACGAAGGTTGGCTCAGAAAACAGAAGAACTTGAAACGCAATTTATAATGGAAAATTATAATAATGTTTTAGGACCAGGTTTCTTTCGTTTGCTATGTAGCCAGTATCCAACGCCAGTTATGACAGAACAAATACAGCGTATTGTGAAGTCTGCAACAGCGCAGTTTATGAGCGATCCTTTTGTGAATGCTTATGTACGACAAGCTCAAATGCGTGTTGCTATACAAACTCCTTAATGTATAAGGTGTGGTGTTAAGGTTCATATATTATTTTAGTTAGGTGTTCAAAATTAGTTTACTTTGAAACTAATTTTGAACACCTATTTTGTATACTATAAAAGGTGTTTTGCTGTTGTGATATTACAGGGTAAATGTGCTTATACTTGATATTTTGTTAAGTATAGAGAATTTATTGTGTTAATTTTATGAGAACAGAAACGAAAAGTACTTTTAAATTTCAGATGAGTAAAACTAAACTCACTATCTTTGCGACATGAAGAAATCAACGATATGGATTATAGCCATTGTAATGGGTGTATTGTTTCTTGCGTTGCTTTTCTTGCAAGCAAAATACTTTGAGGAGGTTATCAAAATGCGCAAGGAGCAGTTTGATGAATCCGTAACACGAAGTTTGTATCAAACAGCTCGTAATTTGGAACTGAATGAAACGAAACGCGGGCTTGAAGCGCAATTCAGTAAACAAGCACTTAAAACATATGGAAGCGACACAACAGATGTGGGTACTGCGTCAAGGACTTTTGATAATCGCCTACATGCAAACATTCCAGCCAATGTCTCCAAAGGCTTGTTCTTGGATAATTTGAACGCAAATTCTGTAGATGAATCTTTGCGAGACTCTGTGCGGCAGCGTTATATTTATCAACGCGCTTTGCTGAATGAAGTGGTTTACTCCATTTTGTATAAAGCAAGTGATATACCCTTGTCAGAGCGTATTGACTTTCGCAGTATTGATAGCGATTTACGTGCAGAGCTACGCAGTAATGGTATCAACATAAATTATCACTTTTACGTGACAACAACTGATGGTCGATTGGTGTTCCGTTGTTCAGACTTTTCAACTGAAGGCGATAGATACACTTATCGTCAAGTTCTTTATCCTAATGACCCAACACCTCAGAAGGGCATACTCTACATCTATTTTCCTGACATGCAGAGTTTCCTCTTCTCAAGTGTGAAGTTTATGATACCCGCTATCATCTTCACTTTGCTTTTGCTCATAGTCTTCATATTTACCATATGGTCAATATTTAGGCAAAAGCGTTTGTCAGAAATAAAGAATGATTTTATCAATAACATGACACATGAGTTTAAAACACCCATATCATCTATTTCGTTAGCAGCTCAAATGCTACGCGACCCATCAGTGGCAAAGAGCGATGCCATGTTCAAGCACATATCGGGTGTAATTGTTGATGAAACTAAGCGTTTGCGCTTTCAAGTTGAAAAAGTGTTGCAAATGTCAATGTTCGATCGCAAGGCTGCCACTTTTAAGTGCAAAGAACTGGATGCTAATTTATTGATACATGACACGGTAAATACTTTTAGGCTGAAGGTGGAAGCTACTGGTGGTCAAATAGAGGCACACTTGGACGCTGAAGATGCAATCGTTTTTGTTGACGAAATGCATTTTACTAATGTTATATTCAATTTATTAGACAACGCTGTAAAGTACAAAGCCGAGAATCGTGAATTGCATTTGATTGTAAGCACACGTAATATATCTGATGACAAGTTGCAGATTGTTATTCAAGACAATGGCATTGGAATTAGGCGTGAGGATTTGAAAAAGATTTTTGAAAAGTTCTATCGTGTGCATACTGGCAACCGACATGACGTAAAGGGGTTTGGCTTAGGACTTGCATATGTTCATAGTGTAGTAAAAGCACTTGATGGTTCAATTCATGCCGATAGTGAATTTGGTAAGGGAACTAAATTTGTTATAACCCTTCCGCTTATGGGGTAGCAAATGCTATTAGAACTCTTGCTTTAGAAAGTAAAACAAAAACAAAAAAAGATACGATTATGATTAATGGTGAAGAAAAAATGAGAATCCTACTTTGTGAGGATGACGAGAATTTGGGTATGTTGCTTCGTGAGTATTTACAAGCAAAAGGTTATGACACTGAGCTCTTTGCTGATGGCGAGTTAGGTTATAAAGCATTTACGCAAAGCAAGTATGATCTGTGTGTGCTCGATGTAATGATGCCTAAAAAGGATGGTTTCAGCCTTGCACGCGACATTCGTCAGCTTAACGAGGACATTCCTATCATATTCCTTACAGCCAAAACGTTGAAGGAGGACATTCTTGAAGGCTTCCGTATAGGTGCTGATGACTATTTAACCAAACCATTTTCAATGGAGGAGTTAACGTTCCGTATTGAGGCCATTTTGCGTAGAGTTCGTGGTAAGAAGAGTCGTAACCGTTCACATTACCAAATAGGTTCTTTCTCGTTCGATACACAGAAGCAGATTCTTTCGCGTGGCGATCAGCAAACAAAGCTCACCACAAAGGAGAGCGAATTGCTCAGTTTGTTATGTGCACACGCTAATGAAATTCTACAGCGTGATTATGCATTGAAAACTATATGGATAGATGATAACTATTTCAATGCCCGCTCAATGGATGTGTATATAACCAAGTTACGTAAGCACCTGCGTGCTGATGATTCGGTTGAGATTATCAACATACATGGTAAAGGCTATAAACTGATAACTCCAGAGTCAGCTGAAGAACAACAATAAAGCAGTTGCTAAGGAGAATACGTTAGATTAAATATTTTGTACAAAGGGGTATGTTGCTCACAAAAGGGTAGCATACCTTCTTTTTTTATTGATAATTGAGAACATATATCGTTTATGTACTATTGGTGTCCGATAAATAAAAGTGCACACAGTGATTCATGCCAATGAAGGTGTTCCGTCCAATATAAAGTTTACATCTGCTGCAACAAATGATAGTTTCATGCTGAAGCCGACCATTTATAATGAAGGGGACATTGTTGCTTTAGACAGAGCATAATAGACTATGCCAAAATTGAGGAAATATCCTGTTGAGGAGTTATATATGTCACAAAAATGAACACCTTATTATGTTTTTTAATAACGTTACAATGCTACTTTTATCGCACCATAGTGGGGTGAACTGATAGTTTTTTAGTACTTTTGCCGTGTAATTGTTATTCAAATCACTATAACAACGAATGAAACATAAAGTATATATCATCTCTTTATTACTTGTAGCCATTTCGGCTTTGCTACAATCGTGTAACGATGACGAAACTTATGCTGATAAGCGTAAGCGCGAAAACAAGCAAATTAATGCATTCTTAAAGTCTGGAGCTCAGGTAATGAGTGAAGATGTTGAAGGAGAGTATTTATTAAATATACCAGGCGATATTAAAGTTATATCTGAAGATCAGTTTTGTCGTAACGACAGCATGACAGATGCTTCAAAAAACGAGTATGTTTACTTTAAGCGTACAGGTGTCTATATGCAGATATTGTCAAAGGGCGATGGTGAAAAATTAGCCAATGGTGAAACTGCACGGGTTGTGTGTCGTTATACAGAATTCAACATAGCTACGGATAGTATACAAACTACAAATAAAACCAATAGTGCTGAAATGACTCCAGATGTGATGTTTGCAAGTAACACCTCAGGAACATTCACTGGGACCTTTATTAGTGGCATCATGTATCAGTCATACAAATCTTCGGCAGTGCCTCCAGCATGGTTAATTCCGTACACCTATGTAAATTTAGGTCGTAATACGGCAAATTTGGCGCATGTGCGGTTAATTGTTCCAGGTTCGCAAGGACAAGCTAATGCTTCATCAAATGTATATCCTTGTTTCTATGATGTGACATACCAACGTGGTAGATAATGTGCACATGCTGAAATAAACATATAGTAAAGCCAGAAAATAGACACCTTACAGTAAGGTGATACTCTATTTACTGGCTTTTTCCGTTTCAAAAAAAATGTAATACCATTGAAGCTTTATTTATTTGTAATCATAGTGTTATGTTGGGGGCATTTACAAGCACATGCGCAAACTGAGGATGTTCCCTATGTTAGTTGGGATTATTTTGTACAAAACTATTTAGAAACGTTAGATGCAACCAATGAAGATGAAACATTTGATGAAGACCTCATCGAGCGACTTGAAAATCTGTCATTGCATCCATTTCAAATAAATTTGTTACAACGAACAGATTTGCTACAGTTGCCATTTATTGACGAGGTACAAGCTGACTCTATATTAAGCTATCGTAATAAGCGACATGGGTTTGTGTCGTTAGGAGAGTTGCAATTGATTAAAGGCATTGATTATTACACACGTGCATATCTATCGTTATTTGTGCGTTGCGACTCTGTTATGCCCCCATCTTCAGAGTGGTTACATAGGCAGCGTGAAGAGCAAAAGTTGATAAAGAAACTCTTGGACGGCAAGCATGAAGTGGAGAGCCGACTTGATATACCCCTATACCAACGTGCAGGTTACGAAAAACAAGAAAAGCCCACAGCAACTAATTGCTATACGGGCAATGCATTGCACCATGTGGTTCGTTACATGTATCACTACAAGCGTGAGGTGCTTTATGGTTTGACATTAGAGAAGGATGCAGGCGAACCAATTTTTAAAAAAGGCTTTTATCCCTATGATTACATATCAGGTTATATACTATTAAAACTCAAAAATAGCCCGTGGAGTGTAGCTTTAGGTGACTATAATGTGTATGCTGGACGTGGACTCTTGTTAGGACAACAACTATATGGTGGTAGAATAGAACAGCAAAGAATTCTACAACGACCTGCTATCACTTTCAAAGCACACACTTCGACCCAAGAAAGTCATCATTTTCGTGGCGTAGCAGCATCATTTACCCATTCATCATTTACCCTGTTAGGTTATGTATCATACCAAAAGTTAGATGGCCGATTTAACAACCATTCAACAGATACTATAAGTACCTTGCTTACAACAGGGTTGCATCGCACGTTTAGTGAACTCTATGCGCACCGTACATTAGGGTGTCTCACATCAGGAGCAAGTATAACATACAATAGGCAACACTTTGCGTTGGCAGCCCATGCCGTTTACACCCATTATACCCATGTGGTCAGTCCGCAGCAACGCATCTATAATCAATACTACTTTAGGGGACAAGAAGCTTTAGCCAGTTCGTTGTCTTACTACTACTTACTACGTAATTTTACCGCTACAGGTGAGTGGGCTATAGATGGTTGGGGGCATATGGCTGTAGAAAATACGTTCTTATACAAGCACTCTCGGAAATTAGCATTCAGTTTGCAGCAGCGACATTTTTCGCCTCGTTTCATTAGCATCAATGGCCGTGCAATGCAGCAAGGTAGCAAAGTGGCTAATGAGCAAGGTATCATGTTGAGCACACGCTATTGGCCATTACAACGCTTAGAGATAGATGCTTACATAGATTGTTTTAGGTTTCCTCGCCCCACCTTTAATGCCTACTTTAATGGCACACATGGTGTTGAAGCCATGTTACAATCAACTTATGCATGTAGCAATTCATGCAAGTTATTATTACGTTATCAAGTAAAACAAAAACAATACAACTTTACCTATAAAAAACAACGAATGATTGAAAATCGTGTGACACAGAAGTTGCGATTAGCATCGTTGTGGACCCATCGTGCTTATGATTGCACGTTACAAGCAGATGCAAGCTATGTGCGTAGACAGAGTGGCACACCACATTGGGGCACCATGTTATCGGTTCGAGGTGGTTACAAGGTACTGAAAGGTTTACAAGTGAAAGGCATGTTAGGGCTATTTTTCACTGATGATTATGAAAGCAGACTATATGTGTATGAGCCTCAGTTGTTGCATGCTGCGGGGTTCTCTTCGTTTTCAGATTATGGTTGGCGTAGTGTGCTATTAACCAATTGGAATTGTGTAAAATCATTGACGTTATCATTACGCTTTTCCACCTTAAACTATTTTAATCGCAATAGTATATCGTCAGGTACTGAGCAAATTAATTCAGCGTGGAAGAATGATTTATCGTTACAAGTTCGGTGGACAATATAGAACTACGCGTTGGTGAAATTAGTTAACAAGTTTACCCGTTGGCGGAATTTCAAGTTAACGGGTTAACAAGTTGACAGGTTAACAAGTAAGTATGCTTTACACAACTTATTATGTTAAAGCAGAATGACAGGAAACTTAAAAAGCTTGGCAAACTTACCTGTTAACTCGTAAACTTGTCAACTTGTTTACTAATTCCGCCAACGCGTAACAAGTTTACGTGTTAGTAAGTTAATGGGTAAGTTTTCTCCAATTTTTAAGTATCTTCATAACAAGTAATTGTAGGTATAGATACGAACCTTTTGCCCCATTAACAAAGAATACAGCCAATGTGCAAGCCATTGAGCACACATTTAAGGCCTTTGTTCTGAAGCGAATTTTCTCTTCTTATTATAGCTCGAAGTACCCAAACTAATGATGCTGATAGTTACATCGCCAGCAGCAGCAGCAGCGTGAGCACATGCGCGAGTAGTACTCCCCGTGGTAATCACATCATCAACAATGAGCACATGCTTGCCGTGTAAAGCTTGAGCATTAACTAGCTCAAAAATATTCTTCACATTATCCCTTCTTTGTTGTACATTCAAGTTCGTTTGTGTAGGGTTGTCTACAGAGCGTATAACAGAGGTTGTGTCAATGGGTATGCCTGTAACCTCGCTAATGCCAAAAGCCAATCGTTCGCTTTGGTTATAGCCGCGCTTTTTAAATCTTTGAGTTGAAAGAGGCACAGGCACCATGCAATCAATGCCATTAAAAAAATCAGTATCTTTCAGTTCATTAGCCATCATGCGTCCCATCTCAACTGCTACTTCAGGATGATTATGATATTTAAAGTGAAAATATATGTGGCAGAATTTTGATTGTGACCTGTAGAAAAGTAGACTATTGGCTCTTTCAGTGCTCACCACATCATCACACGTAATGCGTTCAATGATGTTGCCTTTTTCACCATTAAAATGAGTAAAAGGCATATCGCACAAACAGTCAATACAAATGTAACGTTCGTTCAGTAACAAACGCCTTTGACAAGCAATACAAAAGCGTGGGAACAAATTGTCCATTACAATAAGTCCCCAGTGCTTTAAGTGATTTATCATAAGCAGTGTTTCAACTCTACTTAACACGTTTGAATACCATATCTCCTGTAACCTTCACAAGTTTACGACCTACAGCGCGTTTAATGGCATTGCCACCAACAGCGTGGTAACTATAAGTGCTATCGTTGTTAAGCGTAAACTCAATGTCTTGTGCGTCCGAACCAATATCGTTACTAAAGCGAATAATGGCCGTGTTCTTTTTTATAGTACATTTGGTAATCATCCAAGTGCCATAAATACCATCCTTCATGTACCCATTCATTTTGCCTAAAAAAGAAAAGCCAGGTGCTTCAAGTGTTTCTTCATAAAGGTTTAAGTACATGTTCACCCCAGTCTCTTTACAATAATAATGGCCTTCAAACGGGCGTATCTGTTGAGCCGAAATAAACGTAAAGACTGTAGTAAATAGAAGTAAAAAGGAACGAAATCTCTTATTCATAATCATAACTCCTCCTCATCATTGTCTTTTGTGCGTAGAATCATGGTTGTAGCTCCAATAGTGATAATGTCGCCATCTGTAATGTTTACTCGGTCGTGATCCCCTAAAATTTCATTTTGCAAAAAGGTTCCCGTGTTCGAAGGAGCATCGCGCAACACAAAGCGTGCTGTGCCATCACCTTTGGGGCTAACAGTAATGATGCAATGCGTGGTATCCATGCTTGGGTCAACTGTTTTGATTGGTGCATTTGCGCGGCTTCCTTTCACGAGTCGTCCTATAATATTTTCACCCGCATGTAGCTCAATCTCTTGTTTAAAGTGGAAGGCATTTTCAAGCACCACCAATTTGCCATAAACGGTTTCGTCAGCATCGGCTTCTTCAGCCGCATCACCTTTAGGCTTAGGTTGTGGAATGCGTATTTTAAATTGCTTATGGCACTCAGGGCACTCAAACACCAGCACGCGTCCAGGCTCATATTTAGTTTCGTCAAAGAGTATAGATTCGTCACATTTCGGACAGCGAATACGTTTCATATATATATTTATTGTATGTGTAATGTAATAAAAAAAGAATTAGGAATAATCAGCCCGCTTAATAAAGCCATAGGCATCACCATTCCTAATTCCTTGTTATAATGTACAATTAAAAAAAGCGTTTTATTTTACTTCCATAACCCAAGCGTCAGCAAAGGCTTGATGTGCTTGCAACTTGCTGAGTGCTTGTTGTGCAGCTTGTTCAGTGGGGTAGTGGCCATATACCACTCTAACCATTCGTCCGCGTTTGTAAGGCAAAGCCTCTTTAAGTCCTTCAGCCTTCAACTTATTGGCAAAAACTTGTGCGTTACTCTTGGTTATAGCACTTGCCAGTACCAAGGTGAAATGTCCATCAGCCTGTGCAACTTTTCCTTCATCAGCATTTTTAGCGTTAAGTTGTGCTTGATGCTGGGCTTCGACTAAATCATTGCTTGCCTCATTGGGGGCTTGTAGCAAATGTGTATTAGGCTGTTCTGTTGTTGTGCTGGGCAAGTGTATAGGGGTAGCTTGCGACGTTTGAGCAGCAGACTCTTTAGCTTGAGTTGAGCTATTAAAGAGCTGTTCATAAACAGCCGACGCCATTTGTCGTTTGGTCGGGTTATTATTATTAATAGGAGTAGCCCAAATTAGGTAAAAGAAAATGGCCACTACTGCAGCTGCAACATAGTTCACCAACTCTCGGTTAATGCTAATGGTGTAGCTCTTTTCTGTGCTATTAACGTGTATTTTTTTCTTATTGTTTAATTTTTGGTCACCCTTGGGCTGGGCATCCTCTTCTTTAAGATCGGTAATGCGTGGTGTAGTAACAGCATCCAATCCATAAAGTTCGGGCGACAATACACCCGCTTCACAAGGAGTGAAGTTATATTTGTCGCCAATGCCTAAAGTCAATTTACCAATACCCGATAGTTCATACTCTCCTTGTTCTTGCAACTCCTTTTTAAGTTGTGCAACAGCATCGTCAATAAGCTTTATGGTTTCAGGGTAGTTGGTGTCGTATGCTTGCATATATGACTGAACAAGCAGCCCATCGTTGAGGTTGAGCTGCGGATTAAAGCCAACACTGCGGCAAGGCGGCAAAAACAGTTGTTCGTCGTCTACTCGGCGCGCAGGAACGTACTGCGTAACGAATCCTCCCAAACCAGGAACAATCACGCAGTCGTGCTTTAGCATAAGGCTTTCAATATGTCTGGATAGTTCAATCATACTGCAAAGTTACGCCTTTTATTTCAAATGTAGTGTTATAATAATCGGTTTTTTCTTATTTTTTTCACTTTGCTTAAAGTGATTGTATGCAACTATCTGATAATCATTGTATATGGTGTAGTGTGCGAAACATCTGTTGAAGTGAGAGTACAAATTAAGGGTAAAAGTTGTAATGTGTAATACACTTTAAGTTCTTTAATAAAAGCACCTCCCAAGTGCCTACTACAATTGTTTCATGATGCCCGAACGCTTAATAGCTTGCCAAAAGATGTAAAGGAACAGAATGCGCCATCCCAGGTTAATATGATAGGGCAAGAAGGCAATGACCGATGCCGCTTGTCCATAACAAAGGTAAACTATTTGCTTCGCTTTAAATTTATGGTCAAGCAACGCTGAGTAAAAGCGAGTCAAAGCCTTAATGATTGATGTGTTTGCCAAAATAGTGGTGATCGCATTCCAACTAAAAAGTTTTGGCAAGTTTGTTCCTTCCCACTTTTGCTGTTGCAATGAAATATTATTCTTCTGTGTAATCATATCTGTAAAGTGTTATTGTTTGTGGTGGCAAAGGAAATTATAAAGTTTGACAATGTGCGTCATTTGCAAAAAACGCGTGTTAAAAGTTTGGATGAATGAGTCCTCGTGTGGTGAATCATGTCGATTAAGGGGATTGCTATGTGGGGTTGATTCCACACATGTATTACGTGTTGGCGGAATTAGTAAACAAAAACAGGTAAGTTTGTCAAGTTTTTAGCTCCTTACCATACTGACTTTAACATAATAACGCGTTGGCGGAATTAGTAAACAAGTTGACAAGTTAACGGGTTAACAGGTAAGTTTGCCAAGCTTTTTAAGTTTCTTGTCATTCTGGCTTTAACATAATAAGTGGTGTAAAGCATACTTATTTGTTAACCTGTCAACTTGTAAACCCGTTAACCTGAAATTTCGCCAACGGGTCATAATAAGTAGTGTATAGCCTACTTACTTGTAAACCAGTCAACTTGTTAACCCGTTAACCAAGAAATCCGCCAACGGGTATCATGCATTCTTAATCAGTTCACACCAATTTTCAATGCGAGCTTGGTTCTTATTGCTAGCGTCACTTTCGTCAATAGCCAACCCAACGAACTTTCCATTGCGACAAACGTCAGAGTCAGTAACATTGTAGTCAATAGGCTCGTAAACTCCAATAAAAGTACATCCCGTGTTTTGCAGTCCGTCATAAATTTGTGCTATGGCCCCACAAAAGGTGTCGCTGTACGATTCACTATCGCCACAACCAAAAATGCCAACTTTCTTGCCCGTTAGGTCAATAGCCGATAAAACATCTAAAAAGTCATACCAATCGTCTTGCAAGTCACCACAGCCCCATGTTGAAGAGCCCAAAAGAATGGTATCAAAGTTTTCAACCTCGTTGGCTGAAGTTTCGCCAACGTTGTAAATATGTGTACCATCTACACCCAATATTTGTGCAATTGTGTTGGCTGCTTGTTCTGTGCAACCTGTTGTACTGCCATAAAAAATGCCGATATTCATAAGTCTTTCAATTTAAATGTTTCAAAATATCTTCTTTTAATTTGCAGTGCAAAGTAAGCAATAGTGGCTGAGTGTAACAATACCCATTCAATGTGATAAGCGAGTTTTTGCTTAAAAATCACCTTAAATGGGTATGCCAACTTTTTGCCTTAAAAAGTCCCATTAGAAGGCCTTATTAAGTAGTAGTCAAAACCCGTTGGCGGAATTTCAGGTTAACGGGTTAACAAGTTGACAGGTTAACAAGTAAGTATGCTTTACACCACTTATTATGTTAAAGCCAGAATGACAAGAAACTTAAAAAGCTTGACTAACTTACCTGTTAACCCGTTAACTTGTCAACTTGTTTACAATTTCCGCCAACGCGTATTCAAAGTAAAAAGTTTACGCTTGCTGATTGATAATATCCAGTAAGTCAGCGGGTTGGTGAATAAAAGTAGTGTTAGGTTTTAAAGCAAGTGATTGTAGAAAATCCTCATCGCGGAACCCCCATGTAACCAGCGCACATGGTAACCCTGCGTTGTTAGCCGTGGCGAGGTCTACTTCAGAGTCCCCAACGTATATAGCTTGTTCTGTAGAACTACCTAATTCGTGTAGAGCCGCCAGCACAGCATCAGGGTTAGGCTTGCGGCGAACAGTTGCGCTTTCACCTACAGCAGATGTAATGTAGCCTTTAAAGAATCGTTGTGCTAACTCTTGCACAGCTGGGTGTAGTTTGTTTGACACAATAGCCATTTTAATATTATGGTGTTTCAATTCTTCAAGAAGTGTCATAATGCCAGGATAGGGCTGAGTGGTGTCAAGGCAATGTTTCACATAGTGTGTGCGGAAGGTAGCAAACACTTTTTCAAAGGCTTCACCTGTTACAGCTCCGTCTACAGCATGTTCCATAAGGTAGCGTATTCCATTGCCTAAAAATTGTCGCACTTCGCTTAAGGTGCGTTCTTTAAGTTGGTGAGTGCGTAGTGCATAATTTACGCTGTTGGCCAAGTCGGCCAAGGTGTCAAGCAATGTGCCGTCTAAATCGAATACTATAGTGTTTAGCATGTGTTGTAAAGTTTATTGTATATTTGTGAAAGATAGGCTATGGTTCAGCAATAAGTTCATATCTGTTCAAGTTATTGCATTCACCTTGTTCTTTCTTGGCCGCGAATATACAAATTTTCAGCGATACTTGTTTATGTAAATAACCCGTTGGCGGAATTTCAGGTTAACGGGTTAACAAGTTGACAGGTTAA
>SAMEA3663105__coassemble_752_pt1 | contig 13143 bp, 8 predicted proteins | sample SAMEA3663105__metabat2_low_PE_034 | metagenome-assembled genome bin SAMEA3663105 (sample SAMEA3663105) | pig gut metagenome | biome: pig gut; feature: pig-associated habitat; material: faeces | place: Denmark | collected 2012
AAATCTGAGATTTGGGACATCAGAGGTCTATTTTCTCTAATTATTATGTACACCTTCAAAATTAAGGATTACAATGACAACAAAAACAATTAGAGAAATTGCGTTGGCTTGGAAAAGTGACAAGCAACGCTACGTAAAGCAGTCTACATACGCTGCTTATGTGTTAATTTTGGAGAACCACATTCTGCCATCATTTGGCGATTGTGAGACTCTGAGTGAGAAACTTGTGCAGGAGTTCGTCTTGCAGAAACTCAATGACGGTCTAAGCATTAAGACCGTGAAGGATATTCTGATTGTCCTGAAAATGGTGATGAAGTTCGGAGTAAAGAACGAATGGATGAACTATTGCGAGTGGGACATCAAGTACCCTACGACAGAGACCAACAAGGAAATTGAGGTGCTGACGGTGGCACACCACAAGAAGATCCTCGATTTCATCAAGCAGAACTTCACATTCCGCAACCTTGGTATCTATATCAGTCTGACCACAGGCTTGCGTATCGGAGAGATTTGTGGTTTGAAATGGTCGGACATCAATACCGATAATGGTACTATCACCGTGAGTCGCACCATTGAGCGCATCTATATGGTGGATGGCGAACGCAAGCACACAGAGTTGGTCATCAACACACCCAAGACCAAGAACTCATGCCGTGAGATACCGATGAACAAGGAACTGCTGGCGATGGTGAAACCACTGAAAAAGGTGGTAAACACAGACTTCTATGTGCTGACCAATGAAGAAAAGCCAACCGAACCACGCACCTATCGCAACTATTATCATCGGTTGATGGCGCGTCTCGACATTCCTCGACTAAAGTATCACGGACTACGCCATAGCTTTGCCACACGCTGCATTGAAAGCAACTGCGATTACAAGACAGTAAGTGTATTGCTCGGTCATGCCAATATAACAACAACCCTTAATCTCTATGTTCACCCAAACATGGAGCAGAAGAAAAAGTGCATCACCAAAATGTTCAAGTCTTTGGGAAAATAAGGTTCATCCGACATTTCGAGTGATACGACAGTCATGCAATACGTATAGTCTCAGTTTGAAGTATTCTTCATTTCTGAAGCCATACGCATTGCGTTTCATCACTTTAATCTTATTGTTTATCCCCTCCACCTTTTCAGTTGATATATGATAGTCGTACCATGCAAGTATTCCTCTTTTATATACAAGTATAGTCATAGCCATTTTTTGCAGCTGTGGTATCTTGCTACTCTTAGCTTATTCTACCCAGTCTATCAACACCTTTTCTGCATTTCCCTTATCAACTTGTACCCATATCTCCCTTAGTTGTTCTTTCAAATAATAGGCTTTAGAAAGAGGCTCGTTCATAGCCAAGACATTATCAAGTCTTGTTCGGTATTTGTCATCATAAATGTCTGATCCGTTACACTGGAGTAGATATCTGGTTCCTTTAAGAACCTTACGCTTATTCACATCTTTCTCCATATTGAATTGTATTCTTCTTATGTCGTCAAGTTTGTCATTCATAAGTTTCATTACATGGAAATGATCAAACACATGTATGGCATCAGGACTATTTTCAAGAACGGAACCGATGAATGCTGCTGACAAGTCTGTTGCAATGTACTTTATGGATATATTCTTGTGCTTTACTCATTTCCAGAAGTCGGATAGAGCGTCAATCCCCTTACCTTCACCTACATATATAATCCGACCACTTACCAAATCGATGACATTTGTTTTATACACATACCCTTTCTTGACCGCAAATTCGTCGATACCGATACACTCAAATCCATCAAGGGAAGGAGGAGAATATCGTCTTTTCAAATGATTAGAATGTATCTCCTTAATGGTGTCCCAGCTAACGCCCAATCTGACTGCAGCATCTTTTAAGGTCATGGACCGTAACAAATTCACCACGTATTTTGCAAAACGATGTGTATATGAGCAACCTCCAGTAGCGAATGGTATCTTCTCCTGCTGGTCGTAATCGCAACCCTCGCATTTGCACTTGTAGCGTTGAACTTTCATGCGTATGATGACTTTCTTGCCTCCTATAGGCAAGCCTAGAAAATCACTTGTGCGGTATCCGTTCTTTATCAAATTACATTTAGACGTCTACATTAACAAAGCGTTGTAATACTTTCATGCGTAAAAATAATTTTAGACATCCACTTATTTCGTAAATTTGCACCCTAATAATATTCAATCACAAGTAAGTATCCAAAATTATTTTTACTTGGAGGATACATTATCGGGATACATATGTTGCGTTCATTCTTGGTTGCATAGCTCCCACTATACAGCCAAGAACAAACGAAACAAATGCACCCGATATGTATGCTTATAGACGTTTTAAACGTCCTATTGATAGATATAAAATAATATTGATCACCTACTTAACATATCTATATACATAAATGCTTTCAGTTGATGGACTTGCCGTTGAGTTTGGCGGCACCACCCTTTTCAGTGACGTATCGTTTGTAATTAATGATAATGACCGCATTGCCTTAATGGGTAAGAATGGAGCAGGCAAAAGTACGCTGCTCAAGATTTTAGCAGGTGTGCGTAAGCCTACTCGTGGCACAGTGTCGGCACCTAAAGACACTGTTGTAGCTTACTTGCCACAACACCTCATGACCGAAGACGGCCGCACCGTATTTGAAGAAGCAAGCCAAGCCTTTGCTCACTTGCACCAAATGCAAGCTCATTTGGATGAACTTAACAAACAACTGGCTGAACGTACTGACTATGAAAGTGATGAGTACATGGCGCTGATTGAAGAAGTGGCTACGCTGAGTGAAAAGTTCTATGCCATTGACATGACTCACTTTGAAGAGGATGTTGAAAAAACATTGCTCGGACTGGGATTTGAACGTTCTGACTTTGAACGACAGACTTCAGAGTTTTCAGGAGGCTGGCGCATGCGCATTGAGTTGGCTAAGATGTTATTGCGTAACCCCGATGTGCTATTGCTTGATGAACCTACTAACCACCTCGACATTGAGTCAATTGGATGGTTAGAGGATTTCCTTGTTAACAATGGTAAGGCTGTGGTGGTGATTAGTCACGACCGTAAGTTTGTTGACAACATCACAACTCGAACTATTGAGGTAACAATGGGGCGTATCTACGACTACAAGGTGAACTACTCGCACTACCTGCAACTGCGTGCCGAACGACGCGAACAACAAATGAAGCAGTATGAGGAGCAACAAAAAATGATTCAAGAAACGAAGGACTTTATTGAACGCTTTAAGGGTACGTACTCAAAGACTTTTCAGGTACAAAGCCGTGTCAAAATGCTCGAAAAGCTGCAATTGGTTGAAGTGGATGAAATGGACACTTCTGCTCTTCGCCTTAAGTTTCCACCCGCACCACGTAGCGGGCAATACCCTATTGTGGCTGATGGCGTAGGTAAAGCGTTTGATGGTAAACAGATATTTAAAAACGCTTCATTCACCATTAAGCGAGGTGATAAGGTGGCCTTTGTGGGACGTAATGGTGAGGGTAAGTCGACCATGGTTAAATGCATTATGGGCCAGTTAGAACACGAAGGCTCTCTCACCTTAGGACATAATGTGCAAATTGGCTACTTTGCACAGAACCAGGCTTCGCTGCTTGATGGTGAACTCACTGTATTTCAAACTATTGACGATGTGGCTAAGGGTGATGTGCGTAACAAAATACGTGATTTGTTAGGTGCTTTTATGTTTGGCGGTGAAGCCAGCACTAAAAAGGTAAAAGTGTTGTCGGGCGGTGAACGTACGCGCTTGGCGTTGCTCAAATTGTTACTTGAACCTGTAAACTTACTCATTTTGGACGAACCTACTAACCACCTTGACCTAAAAACCAAGGATGTGCTTAAGCAGGCTCTAAACGACTTTGACGGCACACTGATTTGCGTAAGTCACGACCGCGACTTTTTAGACGGACTCGTAACACGCGTTTATGAATTTGGTGGCGGACAAGTACGCGAGCATTTGTGCGGCGTGTATGAGTTCCTTGAATTGAAAAAGATGGAGGAACTGAGCGACATTGAACGCAAATAAGTTGAAACATTTACTTGCTACGAGCCTATGATTTAGCAGGAACGACCTAAGGGGCTATATACAGTAACAAAACATAAAGCCATTAGCTACGCGTTGGCGGAATTAGTAAACAAGTTGACAAGTTAACGGGTTAACAGGTAAGTTTGCCAAGTTTTTTAAGTTTCTTGTCATTCTGGCTTTAACATAATAAGTGGTGTAAAGCATACTTACTTGTTAACCCGTTAACCTGAAATTCCGCCAACGGGTATTAGCTACATAAAATTGATATATTGCTATCTGGCAAAACTCAAAAGGACATAAAAATCCTCCCCGAAGCCCATATAATAGGACTTCGGGGAGGATTTTTTCAAAGGTGAACCACCCCTCAACGAAAATACTTGGTTTAGGAGGAGGGAGTATTGCGTCACATGATTTATTGAACCCACTTTTTACTACATCACGTTTAGTCTTTAGCTCATTCATGTTAAATTAAGGACTGAAGTTATATCACACCTCAAACATAACACTTAGACTTACGCAAGTAATTGGTTACCACCCCCCAAAGAAGCGTTATCTAATAGTCAGCAAAATAGCAAATAGAACTAAAACATGGGCTTGTACACACGTGAGCAAAAAAACAAGAGTGGAGAGTAAAAAATGCTATCCATGCTTTGCAAGTTTCGCAACAACTTTGTACCTTTGCCTTGAATTTACAGAAACCGAGTTACAAATGGAGACGTTTTTCAAATCACACGCCTATCTGATGGAACACTACAATGCTCCCGTACGCCGTTCATTGATGGACACCATAGATTGGAGCTACCGCATGATAGGCATTAAAGGGCCTCGTGGTGTGGGACGCACCTCCTTCCTGTTGCAGTACGCCAAAGAGAACTTTGACGTGCGGCTTCGTCAGTGCCTATACATCAACCTCAATAGCTTTTACTTTCAAGCACACGGCATTGTTGACTTTGCGGGCCGCTTTATGGCCGAAGGTGGACAAGTGTTGCTCATTGACCAAGCTTTTAAATTACCTGACTGGCGCGAGCAATTATGCGAGTGCTATCATAAATATCCTTATCTGCGTATTGTTTACACCACTACTTCGGTGAATGCCGATGAGGGCGAAGACAATACCGAATTGTCGTCAATTAGTCGCGTATACGTTCTCCACGGCTTCTCTTTCCGTGAATTCATTAATTTGCAAACTAAAGAGAACTTTAATGCCTACACTTTTGATCAATTACTTTCAGATCATGACCAAATTCTGAAAACGATTCTTCCCAAAGTGCAGCCTTGGCATTACTTTCAAGATTATTTGCATCACGGCTACTACCCATTCTTCCTTGAGAATCACAACTTCACTGAAGCTTTGCTCAAGGCTATGAACAACATGATTGAGGTAGACTTGCTGCTAAACAAGCAAATTGAACTGAAGTACTTGTCGCGCATCAAAAAGTTGCTCTACCTATTGGCTATTGGTGACCCTGCTGCACCCAACGTGAGCAAATTGGCACAGGAAATTGGAACTTCGCGAGCTACGGTAATGAATTACCTTAAGTATCTTGAAGAAACTCGCCTTATCAACATGGTACACCATGAGGGCGAAACCTTCCCCAAGAAACCTGCTGCCATCTACCTGCACGATGCCAACTTAATGTATGCGCTCTACGAAAGCTGTATGACGGAACAAACTATCATGGAGACGTACTTTGTAAACTGTTTGTGGCGTCACCACACGGTGAACAAGGGTAAGCGCATGGGCATGTTCCGCATTAATAACACTACTAACATATGCGTTTGCGACAAAGCACGACGCATACGCACTGCTCCCGACACCATATACGTAAAGTATAACACAGATGTGGGACGCGACAACGAAATTCCACTTTGGCTCTTTGGATTCCTTTATTAGTGTGGCCGCAAGCGCTATCGTACACTAATAGCAACAAGGGAAGAAAGTGTGAGTAAAGAATTGTGATGGTGAAAAGGTGTAGCTTTAATTACACCCACACACAATACTTTATATCTATTCATAGTGGAGTCCCTTATTTAATATAAAGGGTGCAATAACACAATACTTACTACAACGCTTCATAACAATAATTCTATTTAATATATGAGAATGCTGAATTGCATTGATGTGTAACCTATGCTGCTTGACGCGGTGATTGCTTTAAGATTGACATCAGAGCACACATTAAATTGTCAAGAGCATCAGCACATTAGGGTAATGCGGCATTCGCAAAATTACAATCATGGCAAACAAGAAGTTTATTACTTGTGACGGTAACCAAGCTGCTGCGCACATTGCGTACATGTTTTCAGAGGTTGCTGCCATTTACCCCATCACTCCGTCCTCTCCTATGGCAGAGCACGTTGACGAATGGTCTGCTCAAGGACGTATCAACCTTTTTGGCGATACTGTAAAGGTACAAGAAATGCAGAGTGAAGGTGGTGCTGCAGGTGCTGTTCACGGCTCATTGCAGAGCGGTGCACTCACCACTACCTTTACCGCTTCTCAGGGCTTGCTCCTGATGATTCCTAATATGTACAAAATTGCTGGTGAATTACTCCCTTGCGTATTCCACGTATCGGCTCGTACACTGGCTACCCACTCTCTTTGTATCTTTGGCGACCACTCTGACGTAATGGCTTGCCGCCAAACTGGTTTCGCAATGTTGTGCGAAGGCTCTGTGCAAGAGGTAATGGACTTGTCAGCTGTTGCTCACTTGGCTGCTCTTGACACACGTGTACCTTTCATCAACTTCTTTGATGGTTTCCGCACTTCACATGAGTATCAAAAGATTGAGGTGATGGATCAAGAAGACATCCGTCCGCTCGTTCCTATGGATAAGGTGGCTGAGTTCCGCAGCCGCGCTCTTACTCCTGAACACCCTGTAGCTCGTGGTATGGCTGAAAACCCTGAAACATTCTTTGCTCACCGCGAAGTTTGCAACCCCTACTATGACTCAGTACCTGCTGCTGTTGAAAAGTACATGGCCGAGATTAGCAAAATCACTGGCCGTGAATATAAACTCTTCAGCTACTATGGTGCCGACGATGCTGAGCGCGTAATCATTTGCATGGGTTCAGTAACCGAGGCTGCACGCGAAGCTATTGACTACCTTAACGCTAAGGGTGAAAAGGTAGGTATGGTAAGTGTTCACCTCTATCGTCCATTCTCAGTTAAGCACTTGCTCGCTGCTGTGCCTAAGACTTGCAAGAAGATTGCCGTTCTTGACCGCACTAAGGAACCTGGTGCTAATGGTGAACCTCTCTACCTCGATGTAAAGGATGCCTTCTACGATGTAGCTGATCGTCCTCTCATCGTTGGTGGCCGCTATGGTTTGGGTTCATGCGACACTACTCCTACTATGATTATCTCGGTTTACGACAACTTGGCTTTGCCTGAACCTAAGGATCACTTCACACTAGGTATTGTTGATGACGTTACCTTCCACTCTCTCCCCTTGGAGAAGGAAATGGCTCTTGGTGGCGAAGGTATCTTCGAAGCTAAGTTCTATGGTCTCGGTGCTGATGGTACAGTAGGTGCTAACAAAAACTCTATTAAGATTATTGGTGACAACACCGACAAGTACTGCCAGGCTTACTTCTCATACGACTCTAAAAAGTCAGGTGGTTTCACTTGCTCTCACTTGCGCTTTGGCGATCACCCCATTCGCTCTACTTATCAAATTAAGACTCCTAACTTCGTAGCTTGCCACGTACAGGCTTACTTACACATGTACGATGTGCTCCGTGGCTTGCGTGACAATGGTACGTTCTTGCTCAACACCATTTGGGAAGGTGATGAATTGGCTCACAACTTGCCTAACAACGTAAAGCGCTATTTTGCTGAGCACAACATCACCGTTTACTACATTAACGCTACTAAGATTGCACAAGAGATTGGCTTAGGTAATCGTACCAACACCATTCTGCAGTCGGCCTTCTTCCGCATCACAGGCGTTATTCCTGTTGACTTGGCTGTTGAACAAATGAAGAAGTTCATTGTGAAGTCATATAGCAAGAAGGGTCAAGACATTGTTGACAAGAACTACCAGGCCGTTGACCGTGGTGGTGAATACAAGCAACTCGCTGTTGATCCTGCATGGGCTACACTCCCCGAGGACGAGAAGATTGTACGTGATGAACCCGCATTCATCTCTGACATGGTACGTCCTATCAACGCACAGAATGGTGACCTCCTTCCCGTTAGCGCCTTCAAGGTAACAGAAGATGGTACTTGGCAACAGGGTACCGCTGCTTATGAAAAGCGTGGCGTAGCTGCCTTCGTTCCTGTATGGCACAAGGAGAATTGTATTCAGTGTAACAAGTGTGACTTTGTTTGTCCTCACGCTGCCATCCGTCCGTTCGTTCTTACCGACGACGAATTGACTGGCTTCAAGGGTGAAACTATTGAAATGAAGGCACCTGCTGCTATGAAGGGTATGCACTTTGTTCAGCAAGTTGACGTAATGGACTGCCTTGGCTGCGGTAACTGTGTTGACGTATGTCCTGGACTTAAGGGTAACAAGGCTCTTGAAATGGTACCTCTCGAAGGTCAAGAGGCTGAAGCTGAAAACTGGACTTACTGCACTACTAAGGTTACCAGCAAACAGCACTTGGTAGATGTTAAACTCAACCCCAAGAACTCTCAGTTCGCTACTCCACTCTTTGAGTTCTCAGGCGCTTGCTCTGGTTGTGGTGAAACTCCTTATGTCAAGCTCGTTAGCCAACTCTTTGGTGACCGCCAAATGGTAGCTAATGCCACTGGTTGCTCTTCAATTTACTCAGGTTCTATTCCTTCAACTCCTTACACTACTAACGAAAAGGGTCAAGGTCCTGCTTGGGCAAACTCATTGTTTGAGGACTTCTGTGAGTTTGGTATGGGTATGATTCTTGCTAACAAGAAGATGCGTGCCCGCATTCAAAAGTTGCTGCAAGAGGTGATTGCTACTGAAGAGGCTCCTGCTGAATACAAGGCTGCTGCTCAGGAATGGATTGATGGTCAGAACGATGCTGCTGCAAGCCGCGCTGCTGCTGAAAAGCTCGAGCCTATGATTAAGGCTGGTGCTGAGAAGGGTTGCGAAACTTGCAAGCAATTGGCTGAATTGAGCCACTTCCTCACCAAGCGTAGTCAATGGATTATTGGTGGTGATGGTGCTTCATACGACATCGGTTACGGTGGCCTTGACCACGTTTTGGCAAGCGGTGAAGATGTTAATATCCTTGTACTTGATACTGAGGTTTACTCTAACACAGGTGGTCAGGCTTCAAAGGCTACTCCTGTTGGTGCTATTGCACAATTTGCTGCTGCTGGTAAGCGCGTAACTAAGAAGGACTTAGGCCTAATGCAAACTACTTATGGTTACATCTATGTAGCTCAGGTGGCTATGGGTGCTGACCAAGCTCAGTGCTTGAAGGCTATGAAGGAGGCTGAAGCTTATCATGGTCCTTCACTCATCATTGCTTATGCTCCTTGTATCAACCACGGTTTGAAGATCAAGGGTGGTATGGGCCGTAGCCAAGCTGAAGAGGCTCGCGCTGTTGCATGCGGTTACTGGCACTTGTGGCGCTTTAACCCTGAACTCGCTGACCAGGGCAAGAATCCGTTCACACTTGACTCTAAGGAACCTGATTGGGATAAGTTCCAAGATTACCTTGACCATGAGGTTCGCTTCCTCTCATTGAAGAAGGCTTTGCCTGAACAAGCTCAAGAACTTTATGATGAAACGAAGCGTGCTGCTCAACGTCGCTATGCTTCATACATTCGTAAGACGAAGGAAGATTGGTCTCTCCCACAGGAATAATTCTGACGCTAAGTAAGGGCTATTGAATGAGGCCTATATGTGCCTAATATTGCTTTTACACACGTTATATATAGCGCATTCCGCTTGTCCCTCTCACAGGGACTTCGGAATGCGCTTTTTTTGTTCCAACAGGTATCACACGCGCAGTCTTTCATGCTTGAATACACAAAATATTCTGAAGTGGTGGAGTTAAAAGCTACCCCATAGGTCTAATTGCAGGACATTATAGCCTCTCATCGGTAATAAATATGTCCCCAAAATCCTGCAGTTTGACCTTTACACGTGATTTTTTGCTATATTATCTAGGGTCATATACCTTGTGTGAAGTTCCTCTTCGTTAGGCGAAAGTATGCAGTCAGTTTCTTTGAGATTTCACCTCACAATGCCCCCCTTGCTCCTGGCTATGTAATTTCCGCTTTTAGGGCTTACTATGGACTTACACCCCGTTAGATAATCCTCATGTCGAGCATACTACTAAAAAGCCCTCAGCAGGCATTTTAAGCGCTGCTGAGGGCTTTCTTTATTCCTTATAATAAATCTCTGTATCTTGGTTCTTATTATTTGCTCTGAACCATCTTAACACCTACATTGTAGTTGGTAAACTTAGGTGCATAACCTTGCTTAAAGGGAATAGTGAAGTTATGACGTTCACGCTGTACAAAAGTACCATTGGGCTTTACACTACGAAGCTTTTTAGCTACAGCAGAAGCACTTGCTGATGGTGTAGTAAAAGATTTAACAATCACAGTACCCCATTCACCCTTGGCATTCTTGGCTACAGCCAATGCTACAGCATCAGTTTCAGGATCAATTTGGAAGTCGGTAGTAATAGGCTCATAGAAGAACCAATTAGATATTGGCATTGGAGGATCTTGTCTCAAATCATTGGCATAACCCTCAGGATCCTTGTTGTAATTTTCAGCTGTGCACACATTAAAGCGATAGCAGCTTGACTGATCGTTGGGAGTGAAAGTGATAAATTGGCTATAAAGTTGCTCGCCATTCCAATCTTGTAATTTATAATCACCCAAAGCAATGTCGACTGTAGCCAAACCAGCTCCACCTAACTCTTTAGTGATGAATGAAATGGTGTCGCAAGGCATATAGTTGTCGTTAGCGTCCCATCCTTGTACAAAGATTTCATAGTCTGTACCCGGTGACATGTCTTTCCAAGAGTCGGTAACTGCTTCCCAACCATTTTCACCTGGTTCATGCTGAAAGCCCCAACCCTTTACCATATCACAGAAGTTGGTAAAGCCCATCATTGGACCCCAACTCTTGTATTGAGACTGAATTATGCCCTTTTCACCCGACAAGGTGGCATAACCTTTCACATCAGCATTAGCTGTAGTTGTGAGTGAGAAACTACGCGCATCAATAGCAAGTTCACCTTGCTCAATCTTAGGACTACCTACTAACACTGCAGGTAATGTGGTAAAATTGGCACGCGATACACCGCAAAGGGTTCCAAATTCGTCAATACCTACAGTAACGGCAGTATATTCAGTTTGTGCCTTTGCACCAAAATCGCTCAATTTTACTTTACCAGCAGTAAAATCTTGCGTATAAACAGACTTGTTATTGGCATCAACGTAGTTAACCAATTGTTCATCGGTCATAGCGTTGGCACGCAAAGAGGGTAAAATATCAAATTTGAACGATGTGGCATGTTCATTACGTGTTACCACAAAAGTTACATTGTCAGCATCAATGCTCGATACACTGACTTCAGCCTTTGCTTCACCCGATGCTACAGGGAAAGCAATTTGCTGAATACGATCAACTGCATATGATGTGGTTTGACCCGACGTTGAGGTAACTACCATACGTTCATTTGAAAGGCTTTGAGCAAAAGCGCTACTTGCAAAAACTGCAGAGCAAAGGAGTGTAGTGTATAATTTCTTCATAAGTATGTTGTACTTGATTTAGGCGTGGAGATGCAGACTAATAATAAAAAAATAATGTAGTGCACCTCGAACGTGTGATGTTGTGTTATCTTTTTATTGTGTTGTAATTACGTTTACTTGCTAAATTTTGCAGACTGATTGCCTACCTTTACAAGGTATACGCCAGGTTGGATGCTTGCAATGTTAACAGTAGTTCCAGCAAATTGGCTTACTTGCTTAACCACCTGACCTGTTGTGGAAAAGATAGTGAGCGTAGTAGGATCTGTAACGCCCTTTACATGAAGGGTGTTGCCTGATACACTCACCTGCAGTTTTTCGGTTGAAGATGCTTGCACAGATCCGATAGCATTGGTAATGTCAGTAAACGTAATACTCTCGATGTCTTTTAGAGCGAAAGATTGAATGACATTAGGAGTCGTTTCTTCAGTTTCACCTTCAGCAGCTGGAGCAGTGAAGTTTATTTTAGCGTCAAGAAAAGTTGCCTTTTCAATACTACTTAATGAGAACGAAACAGTCTTTTCAGAACCTTGTAGCTTAACAACCATCTGCTTTTGTGCTTGTGCTGAGCCGCCAAGGACTAAGGCACACAAGGCTGCTAAACCCATTTTTTTTGTTTTGGTCATACTTAGATATGTTACTTAGGTTGGGATGTTGTAAAAAGGTAAATAACTTGTAACATGATGTATAATGCATTAACACTTACACCATTACATTTTTTATTCCTTCGATGGCAAAAGTATATATTTATTTTAAAACAACAAACATTTTGAACGTTTTTTTTATACGTTCCTTACTTTTTTCCAAAACAAATACTTCAAATTCATATTTTAGATGATTAAGTAAGTGATTAAAAATAAGAGAGATTTTATTATTTGTTATGTTAGTGTTCTATATTATTGGAAGTGAATTTTTGATAGTAAATGTGTCTCTTACCCGATAAATAGGAAGTAGAAAAGGATTGAACATTGCAAGCTATGTGACTGAAACTACTATCAAAAAAGAGACGCTTTCAAGAACATAACAATCGCACATCTAAATAACATTACCAAGTATCCTTATAATACTTTACCAAGCACCTTTTTAAAAAGTGAGCTTTATAACATTCGCCTTGCACGATCTTTGAATAAGATAGGCTGCGGCTTGGCAATAAGTTCAAGCAAACTTGACTTATTGCTCTCGCCTTGCACGATCTTTGAATAAGATAGGCTGCAGCTTGGCAATAAGTTCAAGCAAAATTGACTTATTGCTCTCGCCTTGCACTATCTTTGAATAAGATAGGCTGCGGCTTGGCAATAAGTTCAAGCAAACTTGACTTATTGCTCTCGCCTTGCACTATCTTTGAATAAGATAAGCTGCGGCTTGGCAATAAGTTCAAGCAAACTTGACTTATTGCTCTCGCCTTGCAC